>Ga0207952_1000027_pt1 | contig 206119 bp, 225 predicted proteins | sample SubbioR12Aug_8Ca_FD_184831 | JGI IMG/M metagenome (GOLD analysis project Ga0207952, IMG submission 184831) | Serpentinite rock and fluid subsurface biosphere microbial communities from McLaughlin Reserve, California, USA - CR12Aug_8Ca (SPAdes) | ecosystem: Environmental > Terrestrial > Deep...
ATCACTACAAAAACGAACCAGCAAGCGCAGGAAGAGTGGGACTCATTGCAGAAGAAGCTCCTCAGATTGTCCGCTCCACAAAAGGCAACGGCATTGATTTGTACAAGTTGCTGTCGGTGGCGGTGGGGGGCGTACAAAGTTTGGCAAATAAGTTTGATGCACTAGTTGCCCTCGTTTCGGAACTCACTGCGCGGGTTGTTGCTTTGGAAAATGGAAGTGGCGTTTCAGGCGCAGTGTCTGGTGCCGTTGGAAATATTGCGGGCGCACTTGAAACGGCTCTCACCAGCCAAAGCGTAAGCATTGCAAACGGCACCGTAACGGCAACGACGCTCGCCGCGCATCACTTTGTTGCAACGCCAAATGCTAGCGGTGATGCTGCTGCAGGCTCCGCAACAATTAGAGCAGGGGAGACGAGTGTCTTGGTTCGCAACGTTCTCGTTGCAGAAAATTCAAAAGTATTTGTAACCTTCAATTCCAATACTGGAAATGGATGGTATGTAAGCAATAAAACCGAAGGAGGATTCAGTGTTTCTCTGAACGCGCCACTTCAAACTGATGCATCGTTTGATTATTTTGTTGTCGACCTTGCCACCTCCACTCCTATCTTCTCTACACCCTCAACCCTAAACCCTACACCCTCCCTAAGCGGTGATTCACAAGCTCCAACTATTTTGATAAACGGCAACAATCCTGCGACTATTAATGTAGGTGACTCATACGCCGACCTCGGCGCATTAGTTACGGACAACGTTGATCAAAATCTCGGCATCACCACACTCTTGGATGGCGTTGAAACTTTGACAGTAAATCTTGATACCAGTGTCGCAGGCACTCACACGGTGACCTATCGAGCGGTGGATGTTGCGGGGAACACTGCAAGTGTTGAGCGTACCGTGACTGTTCAGCCACTTACTCCGCCAACACCAGAAACATAAAATGTTTTACCAATGAACAAATGTTAAAATGACTACAATGAAACCGGCACTTCTTATTGGATTTCTTCTAGGGGCACTTGTTGTTGGTGGGGTATGGTTTTGGAATACGAACTTTTCTAATGTCACTCTTGATGATAGAGATACGAGCGGCAACATTTTTCAAGTCGCCAGCTCAACGGGCGATAATTATTTTACAGTGACGGCCGACGGAAAAGTGGGAGTTCGTAACCAAGCACCCACTACGGAGCTGGATGTGTACGGCATGATTCGCACTTATTCAACAGAACCAGCGGAGTGTACAACGGCAATAGAAGGCGCCATTCAATATGATGCCTATCATAAAAAGTTTTTAGGATGTAACGGTGTGGAGTGGCGACGGCTTGACGGAACACCATGAATATAGAAAAAAGACTACGCGGCCTTGCCCACCTTTTTGTTTTTGGTGTTTTTGTTTTTCTTGGTAGCACACTCATTACTCCTCAGCATGAAGCTCGCGCCGCACTTTCAAAAAGAGTTTTTTTAACTTCAGGTACCAGCTGGACAGTCCCTGCTGATTGGTCGGATGTTGATACCATCGAAACGATTGGAGGTGGAGGGCATGGTGGTTCAGCTAATGTTGGCGGTGGCGGTGGCGGTGGCGGTGCGTATGCAAGTATAAGTAATCTCGATCTAACTGCGGGTGCCAGTGTGACGTATAGGGTAATAGCAACATCGGATACCGTATTCAATAGCTCTGCTACAACGTGTGCCGGTAGCCCAACGCCGTCTGTGTGTGCCAAGGGAGGTACAAATGCTTCAGGTTCAACCAATGGAACAGGAGGGACAGCAGCAGCTTCGGTTGGTACTACGAAATATAGTGGATCAGATGGAGCATCTTATGGTGGCAACGCCGCAGGACCAAATGGTGCAGGCCAAACAGTTACAGGATATGCTGACGCTGGCCTTGGAGGGTTTAATGGTGATGCAGGGACTGACTTTTGTCCTGACCTTCCTTCAGACGGAGGTAATGGTGGAGTTGGATATCCAGGCTATGAATACAGCACCATCTCTGGATACGGGTCAGGGGGAGGAGGAGGAGTAGGAGGTTCTGCAGGACCGGGAGCATTTGTTGGTGGTAATGGTGGTAATGGTGGTAGTTATGGTGGCGGTGCTGGTGGTGGCGGAGCCCGCTGTGATGTTAATGGTTTTGCTGGGAGCGGTGGTAATGGTGCAGGCGGTCTCATTGTTATCACTTACACCTCAACCGAGACGGGTAGTACATCACTCGCAAAATTTAAAATAAAGGGCGGGCGCTTCCTCATCCGCGGAGGTCGCGTCCAAATCCGCTAACCCCCCCCCTTTTTTTTTTAGTTTCAGCAGTACAACAAATGGCAGACATCGTATGTCTGCCATGGTGTTTATTCTAGTATGAGTGAAGTTGGTGAGAGTTGAGCGTGCTCTGCGCCGTTCAGATATTTCGCTATTGTTTTTTCATAGCCTCCTGGCGCTTCCCCAAACAGAGAGGTAGTAAGTACGGAGGGGAAGTTTTGTTCCCCGATGTAGTCTGTGTAACTACTCCAACGATAGGACTTGAGATACATAAGCGCTTCATTTGAGTTTTTTATTCCACCTTTACTTCGTATTCGCCACTCTTCAGCACCTTTTAAGTAATCTAGCGGATTCAAATGAATATAATGAAGAATGTAGTTGAATTGAGCATCATTCTCGATGTGTACCTTCTTCGTCCGTCCGCTAAATACATACCCATTTCGTTCGTATCGTGTGTTGAAATACTTTGCATAACCAACATTTAATTTTCTTAAAAAAAGACCCACACCCCCTTCAATCTTTTCCGATAATAAAAGATGATAATGATCTCGCATGATGCACCACCCATGTACATCCACTAGCTTCTTCCTCTCCCTCTTCAATGGCAGACATCGTATGTCTGCCATTGAAGAGCTGGAAAACGTTCGTGCGGTGTGTGTCTGCCCAGCCGGGGTGGCGTCATTAAATTCATAAAGGTCATGCACGAAACGGGCATAGTCTTGCGTGTCTACAAAAATGGTTCGCCTTTCAACCCCACGGTTTAGTGCATGATAGATGTTCATTGTTTCATTATATATGGCAGACATACGATGTCTGCCATAAGGAAGGGAGAAGGGGGGTAGTCGTAAGTGTTGCGTGATAAACTTGGCGAATGAAAAAAATTCGCGTGGCTATCAATGGTTTTGGCAGAATAGGGCGGGCGTTCTTTAGGCTTGCTGAGGAGAATCCTAATTTGGAAGTTGTTGCGGTCAACGATTTGGCGGAGGTAAAAAATCTTGCCTATCTTCTTAAATATGATTCTGTATATCGTCGTGCGGAGTTTCCAATTGAACCCACAGATGGTGGACTCTTAGTGAGCGGAAGAAAGGTTGGTTTTTCTGCAGAAAAAGAACTTACAAAACTTCCATGGAAAGATATTGGTGTTGATGTGGTGGTTGAATCTACTGGCGTTTTCAATGATTATGAAAAAGCATCTGGACATATAACTGCAGGAGCAAAGCGTGTCGTCATCACGGCACCTGCAAAAGGAGAATCTCCTGCAGGGATAACGAGTGCGATGGTTTTGATGGGTATTAATGATGAAAAGTTACAGACCTGCCAAGTATCTTCGAATGCATCGTGTACCACGAATGCAGCCAGTCCTGTGATTGCAATTTTGGACAAGGCAATTGGAATTGAAAAAGCAATTCTTTCTACTACTCATGCGTATACAGCAAGTCAGGCAATCGTTGATGGTATTTCAAAAAAAGATATGCGAGAAGGGAGGGCGGCTGCACAAAATATTATTCCTTCTTCTACGGGTGCCGCTGTTGCTGTGGCGACAGTGTACGAACCTTTGAAAGGAAAGTTTGATGGTATTTCACTTCGTGTACCTGTTCCCTCAGGCTCCGTTGCCGACATTACCTTCATTGCAAAAAGGCCTACGAATGTTGAAGAGGTTAATGATATTTTGCGCAAGGCGGCGAAAGATCCACATTGGGAGGGAATTTTTACTGCAACCGATGAAGACATTGTTTCTTCTGACATTATTGGCGAACCGTACGGCGCCATTGCTGATCTTTCTATGACGCGTGTTGTTGATGGGAACCTCGTTAAGGTGCTCAGTTGGTATGACAATGAAATGGGGTATGTGCATACGCTACTCAAACATGTAACGGAAGCGGGAAAATATCTTTAGTATGAAGATAGTTTTTGCAGCAGATCATGGAGGATACGCGCTCAAGGAAATTTTGAAGCCTTTCGTTCAAGGTCTTGGATATGAGGTGGAAGATGTTGGTGCGTTTACACTTGATATGGCGGATGACTACCCACTATTTATCAAACAGGCAGGGGCGAAGGTTTCTGAAGATCCAGAACATGTACGCGGAATTGTTATTGGTGGCTCAGGGCAAGGTGAAGCATTTGCCGCTAACCGATTTAAGGGAGTTCGTGCAGTGGTGTATTACGGTGAACCAAAAAGACCACAAGTAGATGCTGATGGAGTAGAGTTAGACATGATTACTTCAACGCGCGAGCATAACAATTCAAATGTACTTTCTTTAGCTGGAAGATTTCTCACTGAAGAAGAAGCGAAAGGTGCGGTGAAGCGTTGGCTCGAGACACCGTTTAGTGGAAACACTCGACATCAAAGGCGACACGAAATGATTGATTGATTTCATGATTGAAGTAATTCCGTCACTTCCTGCAAGTACATTTAAAGAGCTCGACGAAAAAATTGGTCGTGTACGAGGTTTGGTGTCAACATTTCAAATTGATATCACTGATGGGATATTTGTCCCGAACATTTCGTGGCCAATGCATCCGGAAGATCAAGAGCAATTTCAACGAATTGTATCGGGGGATGAGACTTTGCCACACTGGGAAGATTTTGATTTTGAGTTAGATATGATGGTGCACAATCCTGAAAATTTACTTTCAGATTGGATTCAAGCTGGCATATGTCGTGCGCTCATTCATATTGAAGCAAAACATGATTTTGGGGCGTGCCGAGCTATTGCAAAGGATAAAATTGAGCTTGGTATTGCACTCAATGTTGACACTCCAATTTCACATATTGATGAGTATATTGAACATATTACTGTTGTTCAGCTCATGGGGATTACTCATTTAGGCAAGCAGGGTCAGCCTTTTGATCCACGAGTTCTTGAATCAATTCGTGAAGTTAAGAAACGCTATCCGAATGTTATTATTGAAGTTGATGGTGCTGTGAATAGAGACACTGCTCCGTTATTAGTTTCCGCAGGGGCTACACGACTTGCGCCAGGTTCATTTATTTTTAAATCGGAAAATCCAAAAGAAGTCATCAGCTATCTGGAATTACTACGTGTATGAGTCATTTAACTGACGAACAAATTACTACCCTTGAAGAAAAAGCGCGCGATGTACGCGAGACAATCATTCGCATGCTTGTTGCCGCGAAGAGCGGTCACACCGCAGGCCCTTTAGGGATGGCAGATATATTTACTGCATTCTATTTTCATATTTTAAATCACGACCCTAAGAATCCTGATTGGGAAGAGCGTGATCGGCTTATTCTTTCGAATGGTCACATAACACCCGTTAGATATTCTGCAATGGCGCATGCAGGGTATTTCCCTGTTGAAGAATGCCTGACGCTCCGCAAGCTTGGCAGTCGTCTTCAAGGGCATCCAGAGCGTGACATGTTGCCAGGGCTTGAAACAACATCGGGCCCACTTGGTTCGGGTTTGTCACAAGCGGCAGGTATGGCGTATGTAGCTAAAATGGATGGAAAAAAGTGGCGCACATACTGTGCTGTTTCTGATGGGGAACAACAGGAAGGGAATACGTGGGAAGGGGTTATGTTTGCAGGAAAAAATAGATTGCATAATCTCACTGCGATTATGGATAGAAACAACATACAAATAGAAGGTATGACAGAGGATGTTATGCCACTCGAACCACTCGCAGACAAATATCGTGCATTTAATTGGCATGTCATTGAGATTGATGGTCACAACATGACTGAGATTGTGAGTGCCATTGAAGAAGCGAAGGCTATTCATGAGAAGCCGACGATGATTCTTGCCCATACCATTCCCGGGAAAGGTGTAAAAGAAATAGAATTTGATTACCATTGGCATGGTAATCCACCGAAAGCGGACCAAGAGGAGTCGTTTATTGCACAAATTCGCGATTCAGCAAAAAAGTAATCTTTAACATCGTTATAATAAATATATGGATAAAAATAAGATTTACGACATTGTTTTTAAAGGTGCGATAAAGGTGCTTATGCTGGTTGCTGCTCTTATTGTATTAATTCTTATTGTAAGGTTCTTTACGAACTGATTTAGGGAGATTTTAAATTCATGATTTCACCAGACGCAAAACTCTCACAAAAAGTATTCACTGACGCAATTGAAAAAGTGCCAACGCGTGATGGGCTTGGAAATGGCACAGTTGAGGCAGGAAAAGAAAATAAGAATGTTGTTGTTTTATCGGCAGACCTCGGGGACTCAACTCGCGCATCGTGGTTTCAGAAAGAATTTCCAGATCGTTTTGTGGAAGTAGGTGTTGCCGAGCAAAACTTAGCAACCGTTGCGGCAGGCATGGCGGCAGTAGGGAAAATCCCATTCATCGCGTCATACGCTGCGTTCAGTCCAGGGCGTAACTACGAGCAGATTCGCACTACTATTGCGTTAAATGATGTGCCAGTGAAAGTGTGTGGAATGCACGCAGGTATTTCTGTGGGTCCCGATGGTGCAACACACCAAATGCTTGAAGACATTGCAATGATGCGAGCACTTCCCAATATGATTGTTGTCGTTCCTGCGGACGCAGAAGAAGGAAGAAAAGCAGTAGTTGCATCTGCTAAAAATGGCAAGCCAACATACTTACGGTTTGGTCGCGATAAAGTAGCAACATTCACGACTCCTGAAACTCCGTTTGAGATCGGGAAAGCATATTACCTTTGGAAACCTGAGAAAGCAGATGTCGCAATTCTAGCTGCAGGACACTTGGTATATGAAGCACTTCTTGCAGCGAAGTCATTAGAAGGAAACGGAATTAGTGTATCGGTTATAAATAGTCACACCGTAAAGCCACTTGATGAAAAAACTATTTTAGAAGCAGTGAAAGATGCGGGTGCAGTAGTAACGGTGGAAGAACACCAAGTAGCAGGAGGATTTGGCAGTGCCGTTGCGGAATTTCTTGCACAAAATTACCCAGTGCCGATGGAGTTTGTTGGTATGCATAATGCATTTGGTCAGTCAGGTGAGCCACAAGAGTTACTTCATCATTACGGTCTTGATGCAAAGGGAATAGAAAAAGCAGTCGAGAAAGTTCTCATCAGAAAGTCGAAATAAAAAATACTAGAGAGTGAAGCCGGCTTCTTTGCCATCTTCGTAGAAAATCTTTACGCCTTCAAGAGTGAGGGCTTCTGGGGTTTTCCCCACATCGGCTAGTTTCTTGAGAATTGATGGGGGAACGGTGATTATTTCTACACCGATTCGTTCTGCTTCGTAGATATTGAAAAGCTCACGCGTTGATGCCCACAGAAGTTCAATGGCAGGTTTCGCTCCGGTGATTGTTTTTGAGGCTTGCATCGTGGGGATTGGGTCAATGCCAACATCTGCAATTCGTCCTGCAAAGACTGAGATTATTGAAGGAGTTGAAGGGTTGAGTGCATTGGTGGCAGTTTGCACTTGCTCGACAGTGAGAATCATTGTCACATTGAGCTTAATGCCATCGTCTGAAAGTTTTTTCACGAGTGGTGCTGAAGATTCTCCTTTGGTATTTATTATTGGAATCTTTGCATAGACATTTTCACCCCATGAAGCAATAAGGCGAGCCTGTCGTTCCATTTCAGAAAAATCATCTGAAAAAACTTCAAATGATATTGGTTTATCAGGGATTGCCGTTAGGATTTTTTTTGCAAATGCTGTGTAGTTGGTCACCCCTGCTTTGTGCATGAGTGTCGGATTTGTTGTGAAACCTTTGATGTATGAAATATCTTTTAGTGCCAACATCTCACGTTCCTCGGACCCATCGGCGTAGAGTTTTATTCGCAGTTCTTTTATTTTTTTTGGTGTCATTTTTTCGTTGCGAGATCTTCAAGCGCTTCTTTGGTGAGGAGCCCTTTTTGTGCACCGATTTTTTGCACTACATGGGCAGAATTAATAGTACCTCGGAACATTGCATCCTTGAGTGACATGCCAAGAGTGAGGTAGGTTACGGTAGTTGAGGCAAATGCATCTCCTGCGCCTGTGCGATTTATTGGAGGAGCGAGGTCGGGGTACATATCGAGATGGATTAGCTCATCTTGGTCCAACGCATATGCTCCAGCACGACCATCAGTAACCACAACTATTTTAGGACCCAAACTTCGTAACCCTTCGGCGAGTGCCCGTATATCTTTCGTGTTGGGTGTTTTGAGGATGCGCCCCGCTTCTTCTTTATTTACAAAAAGAATATTTGCACGGTGGTACAGTCGCATGAGTCGTTCTACCCCTAACTTCATTTGGAATGTCCCTGGTTGGAAAGCAAAAAAGATATTCGGATGTATTTCAAGATAGCCAGCAATTTCATCGTGATAACTTTCGGCGGTCGAAGCCAAAGAGGATAGGTATATAGTTTTAGGTTCAGGTAAATTTTTAGGGAAGTGGTATGTGTATGCCTCGTGCTTCACGAGAATGGTGCGTTCGGATTGAAAGGAAAGTACATAGTGGTGGTTTGTTGGTACTCCGCTTTGGCGCGCTACATAAGAGGTATTTAATTTTTCTTTTTTGAATGTGCGGATAATTTCATCTCCGTAGCTGTCTTTACCGGTGTGCGTTATGAGCGCAACTTTTAATCCAAGTCGCGAGGCTGCTACTGCTGCATTGGCTGAATTTCCAACACCAGCAACAAGCGTAGCTGATTTAAAAGGTATCTTGTCGCCCCAACGCATTGAAATGGTGCACTGCTCGCTGTTAACATCACAATGTACATTTGCTTCTTCAAGCTCAATGAATTCATCGACTACCGTGTCGCCAATTGCTATAAAGTCGCTCTTCATTGGCGCAATTGTACCATCTCCGTCTTTCTCTGGGCTGTAGGTGTGTAGTGTATTATTCAAGGTACGCATGGGTAACTTGATAGAAGATTTAAAGAATGGTGTGAAGGGTGAAGTAGATGATTCTTCTCAGGCCCTTGAAAAATTTAGTCGTGACGCGAGTCTTTTTCGCGTACTTCCGAAAGTAATAGTGCGACCAAAGGATGCAGAGGATGTTGCGAGTATTGTGAAGCTTGTTCTTGAAAAGAAAAAAAACGGCGAAGATGTTTCCGTTACTGCTCGCTCTGCTGGAACCGATATGTCGGGAGGACCTTTGAATTCGTCAATTATTCTTGATGTTACTGCACATCTCAATAAATTAACGGAGCTTGGGGAGAGTTGGGCTGTAGTAGAGCCGGGGATGTATTTCAGAGATTTTGACAAAGAGACAAAGAAAAAAAATCTAGAACTCCCGAGTTACACGGCGAGCCGTGAAATATGTGCAGTTGGCGGTATGGTTGCCAATGACTCAGGTGGAGAGAAAAATTTAAAATATGGAAAAACTGCGCGCTATGTAGAGGAGCTCGAAGTGGTACTCGCTGATGGGCAGGTGCATACATTGAAAAAACTCGAAGGAGATGCATTCAAGGAGAAATTGGCGGAACAATCTTTTGAGGGTGAATTGTACCTGGCTGTTGCAACACTGCTAAAAGAGAATCACGCAGTAATTGAGAAAGGGAAGCCTCATGTTGAGAAAAATTCTTCTGGCTACGCATTGTGGGACATCGGTGACGGAGTGAAGTCACTCAATCTTGCGCGACTCATTGTCGGTTCTCAAGGAACGTTAGGAGTCATTACCAAGATTCGTTTCAGATTGGTTCGTCCACAGGCCTATTCCTCGATGGCAGTATTTTTTCTTAAAGACATTCACGATTTAAGTGTGCTTGTGCCAAAAATTCTTGCTCACAAGCCTGACAGCTTTGAGTCATACGATGAACATACGTTTTCTTTGGCGGTAAAATATTTCCCCGAGTTCGCAACACAAATGAAGGCGGGTATTATTTCTCTCGCTCTCTCATTCTTGCCAGAATTGTGGATGCTAGTAACTGGTGGTATTCCCAAACTTGTATTGATGGTTGAATTTCGAGCTGACACTCAAGAAGAGGCATTGCAAAAAGCACAGACTCTCGCTAAGGAAGTGAAGACACTCAATCTTCATGATGGAATACGCATTGCTAAAAATGAACAGACTTCAAGAAAGTATTGGATCATACGACGCGAAAGCTTTAACCTGCTCAGGCAAAAGGTGCGTGGAATGCGCGCGGCACCTTTTATCGATGACTTTGTTGTGCCACCACTTTCTCTCGCTGAGTTTTTACCAAAACTGAGCGTAATACTTTCAGAGTACGACCTTACCTATACCGTTGCAGGTCATGTGGGCGATGGCAATTTTCATATCATTCCGCTTATTGATCCAAAGCGTCCCGATGCTAAAAAAATAATCGATGAACTTTCACATAGAGTGTATGACCTCGTTCTTTCATACAACGGCTCTATTTCAGGTGAACATAATGATGGTTTGGTGCGTACTCCGTATGTGGAGCAGATGTTTGGTGTTGAAATGAAGAAGCTTTTTGAGGATGTCAAAATGATCTTTGATCCAGAGAATATCTTTAACCCAGGCAAGAAAGTAGGCACCTCTTTTGCTGAGTCTGCCAGTCGCCTTGATTTACCTATATAAGGAGTAATCGGTGGTTCCTAGAAAAGTTTTGATTTTTGTAAGCTTTTTAGCTATACCCCGTGAGATATTGCTATAGATTCTTGATACGGTTTTTCAAGTATCTTTTACCCCAAGCAGTTTTTAAGTATTTTTCTCGTGTCCGCGTATCTGTATCGTTTTCTGAAGCTTCATAGTAAATAAGCCTCCAAGGCCCTCTGTTTTTGGTGGCAAATGACTTGTTTTTATTGTGTTCTAATAGTCGCCTTTTCAGGTTGTTTGTTGAGCCTATCATAGAATTGTTTGGGGTTTCTTAGAACATAAACGTAATACATTGCAACATATTATCTCACGGGGTATACTCTCTCGACATGGAATTAAAAGCTACAAAACGAACAGTTTCTGGTAAGGGAGTACAACAGCTTCGCAAGGAAGGATCCATGCCAGCTATTGTGTATGGCCCAAAACAAGAGGCGACAGCTATTGAAATGCCTCTTCGTGAATTCACAAAAACACTTGAAAAGGCAGGGGAATCTACGGTGATTCAGCTCTCAGTTGATGGAAAAGAGCACAATGTTCTCATTCATGAAGTTGATAGGGATCCTGTGACGGACATACCTCGTCACGCCGATTTTTATGCGGTGCAGAAAGGTCAAAAGGTTGAGATCTCGGTACCTATTGAATTCGTTGGTGTTGCTCCTGCAGTTAAAGAGCTGAACGGCAACTTAGTTAAAGCACTTCACGAAATTGAAATTGAGGCTGAGGCAACAAATCTTCCGCACTCTATTACAGTTGATGTATCAGTGCTTAGTGCTATTGATTCACAAATTCTCGCAGGTGATATTACACTTCCAGCTGGCGTAACTCTTGTTACTGATGCAGAAACAGTTGTGGTACTCATTGCGACAGCAAACGAAGAAGTTGAAGAACCGGTTGCAGGACCTGATATGTCTGCTATTGGTATCTCTGAAGATCGCGGTAAGAAAGAAGAAGAAGCTGCGCCATCAGAAGAAGCGTAACTTTTTGCGTTTAGAGGGTAGTAGCTGGAAGCTAGAAGTTAAAAGCTGAAAGCTGGCACCTGAAAGCTGAAAGCTAAAATTTGGAAGCTATGTTTTGCTATACTAAGACGGATGAAAGCCCGTCTTTTTTTAATTGCGTCTCTCCTCATACTTGTGGGGGCAATTTTCCCTATACATGTACATGCGGAGTTCTTTTCGCCTGAAGAGCGTGCGCGCTTGGAAGCCCAGTATCAGGAAATTCAAAAAGAGATTGCGCAGTGGCAGAGCATTCTTGACGACACCCAGCTTAAAAAAAATAGCCTGCAAGGTGATGTAACGATGCTGAATGCCCAAATCAAAAAGGCAGAAGCGGAAATTAAGCAACGCAGTATCACCATCTCTAATCTCAACGCGGAAATCAATGCCCGAAGCGCAAAAATAAAAAATCTAGACCAGAGAATAGTTCGGGGTCAGGAGTCCTTAGCTTCAATGTTGCAGACAGTACGGGAAGTGGAGAGTTCAACCTTGCCAGAAATAATTCTTTCTTCAAAGAGTGTATCGGATTTTTTTGCGGATTTTGATGCACTACTTACCGTGGAGCAGAAACTCGATGAACTTTTCACTTCAATTCGTGGCGCAAAGACTCAGGCTGAAATTGAGAAAAAAACTCTAGCAAAGCAACAGACTCAGGAACTTGATGCTCGCTATGTTGTGGAAAATAAAAAGAAAGTTGTTGCTCAAAGTGAAGCTGAAAAAAAGAGCTTGCTTGCTATTACAAAAAATCAAGAGGCTTCGTATCAAAAAGTTTTAGCTGAACGACAACAGCAGGCAGCAAAAATTCGCGCAGCTCTGTTTCCTCTTCGCGATAGCGGGGGGATTCCTTTCGGTACCGCGCTTGATTATGCATCGTATGCTTCACAAAAAACTGGTGTGCGCGCAGCATTTATTTTAGCGATCCTCTCACAAGAGTCTGATTTAGGAAAGAATGTTGGATCATGTTTTATTTCTAGTTTAGAGACAGGTGACGGTGTTGGTAAGAATACTGGAAAGTTTTTTGCTGGTGTCATGAAGTCACCTCGTGATACTGATCCATTTCTTAAAATTACTAGCGCACTTGGATTACCGTGGGCGACAACCCCAGTGTCATGTCCTTCAGGTGGTGGGTACGGTGGAGCGATGGGACCCTCGCAGTTTATCCCTTCTACGTGGGTATTGTATCAAGCTCGACTTGCTAAAGCTCTTGGTGTATCGAGAGCCAACCCTTGGGAGGCAAAAGATGCAATCATGGCAACAGCTCTCTATATGTCTGATTTAGGAGCTGATGCAGGTACCTATTCGGCTGAGCGAAATGCTGCGTGTAAATACTATTCTGGTCGTTCATGTGATTCTAGAAAACCCGCAAATAGTTTCTATGGTGATTCAGTCGTGGCAAAAGCTACGGATTTTCAAAACAATATCGACTTCTTGAAGGGGCTATAGTTATTTTAATTGCAGAAGTCCTGTTGCAATGTCCACAAGGCTTGATAGCGCCTCTCCTATTTCACGATACTATTCCAGTATGATTACTTCTCCAAAGAGGGTTTATGCTCTCGTCTCAATAGCGTTAGTCATCATTATTATTCTCGGTATTTTGTATGTTCGTGCGGTACCTATTCGACTCATAGGTCTTAAAGTTTTTGAAGGGCAATATCTTTCAGGTAAAGTCTTTTCATTCGGTATTACTGGTTTCCATGAAAAGAAAGTAGCGGTAAACGGCACTCTTGCTGACTTTGCATCTTCACGTGGAGTCGCTGTTGCTTTGGTGCGAAATGCTGAAACGAACGCAGTGGATGTCATGATGCTTTCGCCAAAAGCACAAGCGCTTACTGCGGATGGAGGAGGGAAGGCATCGGTATCAGTTTCTCCCGATGGCACAATGGTTGCATATGCTGCGCTCACCAACGCTCCTGCTGATACCTATTTCACCGCACAACTTTCTGCTTGGACTATTAAAGTTCTTGATGTGAAAACTGGCGAGGTAACACTCATGGGCACTGGTTTTGCTCCAGAGTTTTTTGAAAGTAATGGAAAACTCATGCTTCTCTTCACGGGCCCTACTGGCATTACTGTAGCGGATGTTTCTACAAAGACTTCTCAAACTACATTCTTTTTGAACCCTGGACTCATTGATTATGCTGCTCATATTAGTCGCGATGGAAAATATGTAGCAATTCCAAATGGACTCACAAAGAATTATGAACTTTTCTCTGTCACACACATTGAGGCTCCTATCGGTCTTAACCCATTAGGAAACATACCTCAGACACTCGTGCATGGGGCTTTTAATGGCGATTCGTTTTACGCTGTTGAACGACAAACAAACGGCACTGCACATGTGTGGCGCTTCAAGACTTCTATGCCACCAGCTGGTGTAAAGGCATTTGATCTCCCAGTGACTTCACATTATCGAATTATTCCTTAATTCTGATATGAGAATGAAAAAAACTTTTGTTCCATTTCTTGCGGTTTTTATTTTTACGGGGTTTTTGTTTTCGAGTATTCCAAATCTTGCACACGCTGGTCCAACAGCGGGTGGTGGATGTAGCGGGGTGACATGGGAATATGAATATACTGTAGTGACTGATCCATTTCCTCCTAATAGTGCGGGTTCAGCGGCATTCCGTGCACTGTACGGCGGTGAGAGTTATACAATACAAAGCACGTATCAGGTGGCGACTATTGGCGACATAGATGAAGGTTGTGTCGTGGAACCAACAACACCCACCGCTGGCATCATCGCAGTACCTTCAGCAGTTGACACCGGTGGTTCTTCGTCACTTTCGTGGAGTTCTACCTATGCAACTTCCTGCACCGGCACTAATTTCTCGACGGGTGGTGCAACTTCTGGCTCTCTCATTGTTTCTCCTTCTGAGTCAACGGTGTATTCCGTGACTTGTACTGACGGAACTCAAAGTGCTTCTTCTAATGCAGGCGTAACTGTGAATCCACCGCCAGGACCAACCGCAACATTAAATGCGAATCCAGGCACGGTGACCACAGGTGCTCCGTCTACACTTACTTGGAGCTCAACTAATGCAGTTTCTTGTACAGGTAATGGTTTTGACACCGGTGGCAATGTGACAGGTTCTGCCTCAACGGGTCCTTTGAGTGTAACCACTAACTACTCTGTGACATGTTCAGGTGCAAGTTCATCAGTAACAACATCTGCCACTCCAGGCACATGGCAACTTTCATATAACGACATCAGCGATTTCTTCTGCAGTGTAGGTCAGACCCGAGTGTCTAGTTTGAACCTCGCTTATTCTGGACTGGCTTGGTGCCCATCAAGTCCAACTGGAAAGCCCTGCAATGGAGTGGGGGATCAAAATATATGTAAGATAAATGTAGCAAACGACGCGTGCCAGCTTGAAACAGCTGTGTATCAATGTGTTGGTGCCACAGGCGCCGGTCCAACTGTCGTAACTCCGGGTCTTACCGCATCTGCCTCTGCTGTTGTGTATGTTGTCTCACCATCCTTGAGTGCGTCGTGCTCGCCGTCATTCCCAACTGTTGCGCCTGGATCAGCAATCACTTGGACTGCGGTTGTTTCAGGAGGTTCAGGAACATACAGCTATGAGTGGAGTGGTACTGATGGTTTATTTGGTACCAGTGCGTTGGTTGAAAAAATTTATTCAACTCTGGGTATTAAAACTGCTTCGGTTACAGTCACAGACACAGCGCTAGTTAATACCACAAGCACTGGTACCACCCCTGGCACCACAACCACAACTACTACTACCTCGGGAGGATCCCGTGTTGTTATTCAAGGCGGCGTGCAATGTTCTGGAGGTACTTATGTGGCCGGTACTAACGATACGCAAGATGGCGTTGGATTTGGAGGAGGGGCTGACTCTACTTTAGCGGCAGCATGTGAAGACATAACCCCAGCAGGTGGATGTTGTAATGTTGTAGTACGTGAAGTTTCAAGTTCTGGTGGTGGTCCAGTTAACACGTACTATTCCTACCGTTCTTATTCTGGTGCCTCTATTGTACAAAAAGATTCCACTACTACCACTGCGCCTAGTGGCAACCGGACTAACTTTAATTACTTTGCGGGGATCGCTGTAGGAGGTACCCCTGTTCCGACCACCACCACTGGTAACCCAACTACCGACACCACCACGAACACAACGTCTTCGGGTGCAAGTGTTACTGCAAGTTGTAGTTCATTAGTCTGTACTGGAATCGAATGTATTTTAGTGCCTCCTTCTTGTAGTGGCCCTTCGTGTCCAACTGTTACTCCACCTGCATGCACTGGACCATCTTGTCCCACAGTCACAACACCACCTACTACGCCAACACCACCAACCTCAAGTGGAGTATCGGCACTTCTTACTGCATTTCCAACAACGGTTGTGTATGGAGCACCTTCACTCTTATCGTGGACATCTGCCCGAGCAGTTTCGTGTACGGGAGGGAACTTCAATACAGGTGGACGCACCGCTGGAACACTTTCAGTGACTCCAACTGACACAACGCTCTATACTCTTACCTGCACGGATGCCTCAGGTAACCGTGCATTCAGTACGGCAACTGTAACGGTGATTGCACCGACACTCTCTCTTATTGCCACACCTCAACTCGTTCGCTCGGGTGACCCTGTCACCATTACATGGTTTGTGGGTGGTAGCGTAAATGCATGTACGGTTTCAGGTCCAGGACTTTCCTCATCCCTCACTGCAGGTTCGAAATCCGTAGTTATTACCTCAGAAAGTCTCTACACCTTCTCATGTACTGCGGGCAGTTTGCGTCCTTCTGTTTCGGCGACGGTAAAAATCTTGCCAGCATTTAGGGAGCAATAATATTAAAGAAGGGAACCTGAGGATAGGGATTATTTGGCTCTATTGCAGAGTGTATTTAGCAGTGTTATAATCGTGCGACATGAAAGATGACATCCATCCAAAAAATTACAGACTTGTAGTCTTCAAAGACGCTGGTTCTGGTGCTGAATTCATCATTGGTTCGACCGTTCCTACCACTCAGACCATTGTTGTTGATGGGAAAGAGTACCCACTCTACATCGTTGAAATTTCAAGCGATTCACATCCTTTTTACACAGGGAAACAGAGTACTCTCGATCGTGCTGGCCGTGTTGATAGATTCAAAAAGCGCACCGCTGCCCGCGCTGTTAAGAAGTAAATTAGCCAATAGGGTATAGCCACTAGGCAAAAACCCACACTCCCTATACCCTAATCACTAGTGGCTAATTACTATGACCGACATTCAAGAATTTAAAACGAATCCAAAGACTGCGTATCTTGCAGCTGAGTTTGATCGACTGACGCATGAGCTTTCGCGTGTTCTGGAGTTGAAAGAAAGTGACCCATCGCTTGCCGAGCTTGCGGAAGAGGAGCGGGTGCAACTAGAATCTCAACGACAAACTCTTTTAGAACAAATGCAGGAAATACTTACGCCTGTTAGCGACGGGCCTGAAGACGAGCCAGTAGCTGTGGTGATGGAGTTTCGTGCAGGAGCAGGCGGAAATGAAGCAAATATTTTTGCGGGGGATTTGGCGCGCATGTATATGCGCTATGCTGAAGCGAAGGGGTGGGAGGTAAAGGTTCTTGATCCAAACTTAGAATCAATAGAAGTGACGGGTAGAGGTGTATATAGTGCATTTCAGTATGAAACCGGTGTGCACCGTGTTCAGCGTATTCCCGTTACTGAGAAATCAGGACGCATTCATACTTCGACGGCATCTGTTGCAATACTGCCTATCAGGAAATTTCCAAAATTTGAATTAAATCCAGCTGATGTGCAGATGGAGTTTTCTCGCTCAGGTGGGGCAGGGGGGCAGAATGTTAACAAAGTTGAGACAGCGGTACGTCTTGTTCATATTCCTACAGGTCTTGAAGTGCGAGCGCAGTCAGAGAGAAGTCAGAAGGCGAACCGTGATAAAGCAATGCAAATTCTTGCTGCAAAACTTGAAAGCTTTGAAGAAGAAAAGGCTGCCGCAGAGCATGCTGCGCATAGAAAATCTCAAATCGGTACAGGGAGCCGTTCTGAAAAGATACGCACTTATAACTTTACGCAGGACCGTGTTTCTGATCACCGCATTAAGGAATCGTGGCACAATATCGAGTCAATTTTGGAAGGAAATATTGATGCCATGCTCGAAACTCTGAGAGTTAAAGCCAGTGAAGCCGAAACAGCTTGAAAAGCGTTTAGCGTTTAGGGGTTAGCGTTTAGCTTTTTCTGACCGGTGGTTTCAGCCTAAACCCTAAACCCTAGCCCCTGAACCCTTCTTTCATCCCGTTGCTTAGCCGTTTTCTCTGTGTTAGAGTAATCCGCATGTCACAGAATACTGATTCTCCGCTCGTCGAAGCCCTTTTTAAGGTGGGGGCTCATTTTGGTTTTTCCCGTTCGCGTCGCCACGCAACAATGAAGTCGCTCGTATATGGTTCAAAAAATAAGACCGATATCTTAGATCTTACGAAGACTGCTCCTATTCTTGAGACAGCACTTACTTTTGTACGAGGCCTTGGCGCTCACGGTAAGACGGTTCTTTTTGTTGGAGGAAAACCTGAAATGAAACAGTTGGTAAAGGAGACTGCCGAGTCTCTCGGTATGCCGTATGTTGCTGGTCGTTGGCTCGGTGGCACACTAACAAACTTCAATGAAATCAAGCGCCGTATAAAACACATGCAGGAACTTATTGCTGAGCGCGATACGGGAGCTTCAGCAAAAAAATACACTAAGAAAGAGCGGGTTCTTTTTGATCGTGAAATTAATCGCCTTGAGGAGAATTTCCTTGGGTTAAACAGCATGGAGAGACTTCCTGATGCGCTTGTTATTGTTGATACACGCGCTGAATCTATTGCAGTTTCTGAGGCAGCAACATTAGGTATTCCTGTTGTAGGCATTATGAATTCTGATTGTGATTTCTCTGCAGTTCAATATCCAGTTGTCGGTAACGACGCATCAAAAGAAGCTGTTTCATTTTTCCTTGCACAAATCGTTGGGGGCTACCGTGAAGGAACCAAAGGAAGAGTGCTTCCTACGGAAGAGGCTACAGTTGCAGTGAAAGGTTAAAAAACAAGCATAAAGTGCCCGGTGACTTTTAATTTATAGTCATATATCAAATATGGAAATTACTTCAGAGATGGTGAAAGCGCTTCGTGAGGAGACTGGGATATCGGTAATGCAATGCAAAGCCGCACTTGTAGAAGCAGATGGCAATAAAGAAAAGGCATTGATGATTCTTTCTAAAAAAAGTGGCGCACTCGCTCTGAAGAAAGGAGATCGGGTACTTGCCGCTGGGATTGTTGCTTCATATGTACACTCCAACAAAGAAATTGGATCGATGGTAATTCTTCGCTCCGAAACCGACTTTGTTTCTAAGAATGAAGAGTTTGTTGCTCTTGCCCGTGATATTGCACTCCATGTTGCAGCTTCAAATCCACAGTATGTGCGACGAGAAGAAATTTCTGTAGAAAAACTGGAAGAAGTTAAATCACTATTCATAAAAGAAGTAGAAGGAAAACCAGAAAATCTTAAGGAGACAATTCTCGCTGGAAAGGTAGATGCATATTTGAAAAATATGGTTCTCATGGAGCAGGTATATATTAAGGATCCTGAAAAAACTATTCAAAATCTTATTGATGGGGCAACTCAGAAATTCGGTGAGCGTGTCGATATTGATCGTTTTATACGATTTTCAACTAAGTAAGTATGTTTGCCCTGTATTCATTCGTAGTCGCGCTTATTCTTTTGAGTGCGTTTGTTATATTTCGCATGTGGGAGGAGAAACGAGGTATTCGCATGTGGGTAAGGGCGCGGGAAGGTGTCGATATGCAGGTGGTTGAAGTCTATCGGAGTGCTATCACAGGAAGTATTCCTCAGAAATACCGCATACAATTTTTTGCATTTTTACGAAATGCTATTCATGAACTTGTACTGTTACTTGTGGCCACGCTTCGTGCAGTTGAGAGGCCGCTGACACGCATGTCATATCGAATGCGTATGTCGGCATCGAATACGAATAAGAAAGAAGTCTCACCATTTCTTCAAACTATCGTACCCGAAAAACCTGACACAGTGCCGGGAGATGGCACAGGACAGGAAAAGTCTGTATAGTAGTACCATTGCCGCCTTAGCTCAGTTGGTAGAGCAACACTTTTGTAAAGTGAAGGTCCCCAGTTCGAATCTGGGAGGCGGCTCTCAGTAGAAAAATAAGATAGAAGGTCCCTAGCTCGAATCTAGAAGGTGATTCCTGCGTTTGCAGCCCATTCAGATTTTTTGTTTTTTAATTCTGTTTTTACATACTGTACCTAGATATACGATATATCGTATATCTAGCTTCTCACTCCCAGAACAATCTTCACCGTATACGATATATCGTATACATCGCTTCTTACTTTTAGAACAGTACTGACTGCATACGATATATCGTATATCTTTAGTGCCGGCTTCTTTCTTCGTTGTCTTTCAATATTTGCGAAATAGATTTACGTTTTCCACTGAAAAGCACGTCGGCGACGTCGTCAAAAAAAGAAAGGAATCTCCCGCTCACACCCTTTGGTTTCAACCAAGTTACAGTAGCGGGGTACTTGTCTTCATCTAAACCTTTTTGGAAACGAGCGACTGAAGAAGGACTCATCTTGAGGACACGGCTGATGCTGTATGGTGGAAGACCTTCTGAGATTAGGAAGATGAGCGTTAGCCGTTTAGCAATCATGATACGTTCCGTTCGAGTAAATAGTTCTCGGAATATCTTTTTACGGTCTTTCATCTGCGTCTCGAAAAGGAACGCGAATACGCGATCTTCAAGTTCTCGCTTCGTTTCTTGGGTTAGGCGATGTTGTGATATATGTGTCATATACGATATATCGTATATGGTAACATCACGTTTTGTTATTATTGGGCGTGTACGGAGGGCGGCGTATTTAAAAGAAAATAGGTATAATGCTTGCATGGAAGACGATTCCCTAAAGTTTGGCAAAAGTACAAAGCTTCGCTACGGAGAGAACCCTCATCAAGAGGGTTGGTTTTATGAGATTGATTCTGAGAGCGTTGATCCATTGGCAATTCAGAACTTCAAGGTGCTTCAAGGGAAAGAGCTCTCATATAATAACTACCTCGATATGGACGGTGCTCTTTTTGCGCTCTCACATTTAGGGGGTGATGAAGCAGGGTGTGTCATCGTAAAACATACCAATCCTTGTGGCGCAGCACTTCGAGGAAATCTTGCTGACGCCTACAAAGCGGCATGGTATGAGGGTGACCCACTCGCAGCGTTTGGTGGCATTATGGCGGTCAACAGAGAAGTGGATGCACCACTGGCAGAGAAAATGATTGAGAATTTTTTTGAGATACTCATGGCGCCAGTCGTTACTCCAGAAGCGCTTGCTGTTTTTGCAAAAAAACCAAATCTACGAATCCTTACCAATGAAGCCCTGAAAAACCCTCTACCCGCAACAGCAAAAGCAATGCATAAAATTCGCGGAGGAATGCTCATTGAGGATGCAGATATTGTTGCGTTTTCTGTAGAGCAACTAAAGACAGTGACAGATAAAAAACTTGCACCAGAGGAATTAAACGATCTTCTTTTTGCGTGGGCAATTTGTCGGAGTTCAAAATCAAACACTGTTGTTGCAGTAAAAAATAAAACACTCATTGCTTCAGGAGTGGGTCAGCAGGATAGAAAGCGTTGCGCTGAATTGTGTGTTACGAAAGCGGGGGAGCGAATGAAGGGGGCTCTAGTTGCGTCCGATGCATTTTTCCCATTTCGTGATGCAACTGATGTTTTAATTAATGCAGGCGTGTCAGCAATTATCCAGCCAGGCGGTTCTATTCGAGACCCTGAGTCTATTCAAGCGTGCAATGATAGTGGTGTAGCAATGGCGCTCACTGGAGTCCGTGCGTTTCGTCACTAACATTTTTCTGAGCCACTCAAAAACTATATGGAAAGCCCCTTAGAAAAAAACCCATATCTGCATGTAGGCAGAGCATCTGATCTCACCGGTAAGAACCAAACCTTGTACCGTATTTTTGAAATACTGCCAGGACTTCTTTCATTCGGAACACTTCTCGGACTAGTAGCGCTTTCATTTTTTGCTCCCGCTCTCGCTGCCTATTTCACTATTCTTTTTTCAGGATATTGGGTTTTCAAAACTATTTTTCTTTCTGTTCACCTTTGGCACAATTTTAAGCGACTCCGTCATAACATGGAGCTTGATTGGCAAGCGCGCCTGGTAAATCTTAAGTATCAAGATATTTTGCATCTGGTTATTTTCCCTTTTGCCAATGAGCCATATGAGGTTCTTGCCGAAAGTATCTCCGCCTTGCAAAAGTCGCGTTTCCCAAAAGAGCAAATTGCAATCGTTATTGCTTCAGAAGAGCGTGCTGGAGAGGAAGCCCGAAACACAGCACTTCGTTTGCAAAAGGAATTTAAAGATCAGTTTGCTGACATTATTATTACAGTACATCCGCCAAGTACTCCGGGTGAACTTCCCGGAAAAGGGTCCAACATAGCGTACGCTGCCAAAGAAGCAAAGGAGCGAATTTTAGATGCAAAGGGGATTAGTTATGAAAAAACACTGGTATCGGCATTTGATGTCGATACCGTAATCTATCCGGACTATTTCGCGTGCCTTACGTGGTACTTCCTCACTGAGGATGACGCGCTCCATGCTTCATTTCAGCCAGTGCCTCTCTATAACAACAATATTTGGAATGCACCGATACTTTCAAGAGTGCTCGCATACTCTTCAACATTCTGGCAAATGATTCAGCAAGAGATGCCTGAGCGTCTCACGACATTTTCTTCACATGCCGTTTCTATGCGTGCACTCGTCGACGTTGGGTATTGGCAGAAGAATGTCGTATCAGAAGACTCTCGTATATTCTTTAATCTTTTCATGCACTACGACGGTAATTATCGTGTCGTTCCTATGTCCTATCCAGTGTCTATGGATGCAAATGTATCGCAAAGTTGGTTTGGAACTGTGGGGAGTCTCTACAAACAACATCGCCGCTGGTCATATGGCGCAGAAAATATCGCGTATATGCTTTTTAATTTCATGCACAATCCGCGCATTCCATTTTCAAAAAAGTGGCGTTTATCGTTTATACAAATTGAAGGGTTCTGGTCTTTAGCGACACACCCATTAATTCTCTTTGCGGTAGGATGGCTCCCTTTGTTTATTGGCGGTCACACATTTAACGCAACGGTGCTTTCATACAATCTTCCGATTGTTGCCACATGGTTTTTGACGCTTGCGATGTCGGGTCTCGTAGCATCTTCAGTTTTCTTTATGTATTTAGTACCGCAACGCCCACACGAATACTCATGGCAGAGAAGTGTCACTATGGCCCTGCAGTGGATTCTCGTCCCGTTCACTATGGTTATTTTCAGTGCAATACCGGGCCTTGATGCGCAGGTCCGACTTTTGTTTGGGAAATATCTTGGTTTTTGGGTGACACCAAAAAATAGACGCATACAGCCTGTTGTGCAAAAAAACTAACATCTCATGGGGTATACCCCCACACCTTTTCATTCTGAAAAGGTGTGGGGGTATACTATTCTCTACATGAAACCTCTTTCGCGCCGAACACGCTTCATATATCTTGCTGTTTCTATCACCGCCTTTCTTTTTACCGTACCGGTCGCTGTTTTTTATGCATCTGGATACCGCTTTAACGGACTTTCTTTTGTTGAAACTGGGGGAGTATATGTTTCTGTTCCACTATCTGATGCGAGCGTTTTCATTAATGGAAAAGAGGAGGGAGTGAGCAGTCTTTTTACTCGTTCGTTTTATACTGACAATCTTATTGCCGGAACATATGCTGTGCAGGTATCTCGCGAAGGGTACTATCCTTGGGTAAAGAAGTTGACTGTAGAGGCGCGTATCGTGACCGATGTTTTTGCTTTTCTTGTCCCTCAATCGACTTTGATTCGTGAGATTGAAATACGAGAAGGGGATACTGCATCAACAACTCGGGCTGTTTCAAAGAATGAATATAATGCATTTGTAAAAGCTTTTGCGCGTAAGATAGTTTCTACACCAACTCAGGGAGGTATGGCGACATCGACGCCGGTTGACACTCGTGCTGGGGCGGAACTGTATATCGAGGATGGCAATCTTATTGTGAGATGGATGAAGGATCCGCAGTCTGTACCGAGCTCATTTTGTATTAAACCCTCTTCTTGTGTTCAAGAATTTTTTATCGAAAAAGGTAGAGAGACAACCACTAATGCGCAATTTTTTGCAGGTGGTGTAGTGTATTCAACAAAAGAATCTGGAATCTTTCTTGCAGAAAATGATGTTCGCCCCGTTCCTCTCGTTGTTCCTCTCTACAGTAGACCAGGTGCACAGTTTCGGATTGTGGGCGGTGCTTTGATTGTAAAAGATGGGCCAGTCTTCTACGATATTTCAGGCTTTTAGTCCGATAGTTGAACGCAATCACACGCACTATCGCCACACGTAGTATTTAAAGACTGTATAGTATAATTTAACGATCGTTAAATTATACTATACAGTCTTTTTGGTACTGTAAGTCCGAGTAGACGAATAGTGTTTAAATGATTTATCCCATAAGGTATACCCCATGAGATAGTGGCGCATTATATAAGGTGCGAGCTAGATTCTTGCAGAAGAAAATAATATTAGTTCAAGTATAAATTTCATATCTCACGGGGTATACTCTTCTCTATATGTCAGTCGGTCGCTTACATCCTATTTCTGTTGCACTTCGCGATATTGCAGATATTTTTGGACGCATGGGTTTCAGCATTGCCTATGGTCCCGAGCTTGAGGACGAGTGGCACAATTTCACTGCGCTCAACGTGCCCGCGGATCATCCTGCGCGTGACATGCAGGATACCTTTTGGATAAAAGACCGTCCGGGCTTTGTGCTCCGCACCCACGACACTTCGGTCACTATTCGCTGTTTAGAGGAGATGGCGAAGACAGGAAAAACCTCGATGCGGACCATTAATCCGGGGAAAGTATTCAGGAATGAAGCAACCGACATGACCCATGAAGCCCAGTTCTATCAACTTGATGGTTTTGCGGTGGCACCGCCTGGGGAAATTACGCTCGGGCACCTTAAGGGTACATTCGACAGGTTTTATCGAGAATATTTTGGAGAAAGCACCAAAGTGCGTTTCCGCCCAAGCTTCTTTCCATTCACGGAACCATCTGTTGAAATCGATGTTTGGTTCGAGCCGAAAGGAAAAGAAGGCAGATGGCTTGAAATGGCAGGTGCAGGAATGCTCCATCCAAGTGTGTTTAAAAACGCCGGACTCGACCCGGAAAAAGTACAAGGTTTTGCCTTCGGTGGTGGTCTGGAGCGACTCTTAATGGTGAAGTACGGCATTCCCGATGTACGCCTTTTCCACTCGGGAGATATTCGTTTTGTTCATGGATTTGATAAAAATAAACTATGAAAGTTTCAACTACATGGTTACAGAAATACTTTGATGCACCGCTTCCGAGCGCGAAGGACATTGCGGACTCACTTACATTTCACGCGTTCGAGATAGAGGAACTTGAAGAGGTTTCGATGGATGTGAAGGTACTTCCAAATCGCGCCGCAGATTGTTTGTCGCATCGCGGTGTCGCAAAAGAAATTTCTGCAATCCTCAATCTGCCCTTACAATCGGATCCACTTCGTGCGCCCATCCCTGAGTTTCCGAAAACCGACACGCTTGTAGTGACGGCAGACCCTGCGTATACGCTCCGGCACACAGGCGCGCTTGTTCGTGGAGTGACTGTGGGACCTTCGCCCGAGTGGCTAAAGAGTGCACTCGAGTCTGTGGGACAGCGATCGATTAATAACGTTGTTGATGTACTCAACTATGTACTTCTCGATATTGGTCAGCCATCAGGCGCTTTTGATCTTGGGAAAATAAAAAACGAAAATGGTGTTGTAAAGATAGATATTCGTCATGCAAAAGTAGGTGAGAAAATAAAAGTGCTCACGGGCGAAGAGTATACACTCACTGAAGATATGTTTGCGTTTACCGATGCGGTTGGCGGAGAGCTTCTTGATATTGCGGGCATTAAAGGAGGGTTCTCGTCTGGGGTCACGAGCGAAACAAAAGATCTCTTTATTTCTGCAGGAAATTACGACGGTACGCTTATTCGCAAAGCTTCACAAAAACTCAAACTCTTTACTGATGCATCTCAGCGATTTCAAAATCGTCCCTCCCCTGAATTAACGGTGTATGGCATGCAAGCGATCCTTAATCTCATTAAGGAGGTAGCAGGAGGAGAGCTTGTTGGCGTGGTGGATATTCGGAACAAACCTCAAGATGCCACAGCGGGTGTCTCAGTAACGCTTGAGCATATTAACCGGCTTCTTGGTTTTGATTTTTCAAAAGAAGAAGTTACGAATGTCTTTAAGCGACTTGATCTTTCCGCTTCGATTTCAGGAAATACATTTACCGTAACGCCCCCATTTGAAAGAACAGATCTCAAGATTCCTGAAGATTTGATCGAGGAAGTAGGACGAATTTTAGGCTATGATCGCGTACCGGCAGTAGAGCCTACCTTCAACGGCATGCCTGTCGATCAAGCGCGTTACCGAGGTATTGAGCGGATGAAAGATATGCTCGTAGAGGAAGGCTTTATTGAAGTTTCGACGCAATCATTTTCGAAAAAAGGAGATGTCTATCTTGCAAACCCGCTTGATAAAACCATGCCGGCACTTCGTCCCACTCTTGAAATAGGAGTTCAAGATGCTTTCACTCGAGGCAAACAGTATCAATCGCTTCTCCTGTCGCCCGGTGAAAAATTAAAACTCTTTGAAGTAGGCACCGTATTTCCTAAAGCGGGAGAATATGTGGAGCTTCGCATGACTGAACGAGTTTCTGCGTGGGGAGAAAGCGCTGGCACGGTAGACAATCTTTCAATTGCAAAACTTGAAGACTATGGAAAAGACTACACACCAAAAAAATATGAACTCGGCATGTACCGCCCTTTCTCTGTGTATCCTTTCATTGTTCGCGATATTGCCCTCTGGGCTCCCGAAGGTACTGATGTGGGACCTACGAGGTCCCACATAATGGAGAGTGCGGGACCTCTGATGGTACGCTGTGAGCTTTTTGATACCTTTTCTAAAGGCGGCAGAACTTCTTATGCGTTTCGGCTAGTATTCCAGTCGGATGATAGAACCCTGACAGATGACGAAGTAAGTACATGGATGGATTTGGTAACAAAAGCAGTAACTCAAAAAAACTGGGAGGTACGGTAACTTTTGTACAGAGTTTTCCTCAGCGTAAATGGGTAATTTATGATACGCTCGAAAGATGGACGTCATTAACAAAGCCCTTAATTTTGAAGGCTTCACATCGGCATTAACTGTTTCTTTGCCTCACTTGCTGTCGGCATTTTTTGTACTGTTTGTTTTTTGGATTATCTACCGTGTAACACAGCGCCCTCTTATGCGACTCTTGGCATGGCGGGGTGTGCAGACAGCAAATGCAGAGCTTCTGGTAAATACCGTATATCGCGTCATTCTCTTTATTATTGCTGTCGTTATAGCTGCGGGTCAGCTGGGTATCAACCTCACGGCAGTAGTTGCAGGCTTGGGTATCGCGGGTATCGCGCTTGGATTTGCTGCACAGGATACGCTTGCCAATATTATTTCAGGCGTTCTCATTTATATAGATAAGCCATTTAAGATTGGCCAATGGATTACAGTCGGCAATATGTACGGAAGAGTACAAAAAATAACTATGCGTACCACACGCATTCGTACACTCGATAACACATTCGTGGTCATTCCAAATCAAAAGATTGCAAACGAGGTGTTAGTCAATCACTCTTCACATGGAGAGCTTCGCATTGTTGTGCCGTTTGGAATCGCCTATAGGGAGTCCATTCCACGGGTGCGTGGAGTGTTAATTCAGGCGTTATCTGAAATTAAAGGTGTGCGTAAAGATCCTCCTCCAACCGTTGTTGCAGAAGGTTTCGGTGACTCTGCTATTAATATGTTGGCTCGTGTGTGGGTTGATAATGCAGACAAAGAACGAGCCACGCTATTCATGGTAGTTGAAAAAATTAAGGAAACTCTAGAAACTGAAAAAATAGAAATTCCTTTCCCGCAAATGGAAGTCGCTGTTCGGAAAGAGCGTTAATATGCTGTATATATGAATGTTCTTGTTATTGGTGGTGGTGGAAGAGAGCATGCACTTGCATGGAAAATTTCGAAGTCGCCACGGTGCTCAGAGCTTTATATAGCACCAGGGAATGCGGGTACAGCGCTTGTCGGAACAAATATTGCAATTGATACACAAAATCACAAAGAGGTTATTAATTTCTGCAAAGAGAAAGACATTGGTCTCGTGGTCATTGGCCCCGATGACTTTTTAGCTTCAGGCATTGTAGATTCTTTGCGCTCTGCAGGTATCTTCGCGTTCGGACCTACGAAAGCAGCCGCAAAACTTGAGTGGTCAAAAGCCTTCTCTAAAGATTTTATGAATCGCCATGGTATCAAAACGGCGTCATCTGCAACATTTTCTACATTCAATGAGGCACTTCTATACTCAAAAGCTCAAACATTGCCTATGGTTATAAAGGCAGATGGACTGGCACTTGGGAAAGGTGTGGTGATTGCGCAAACGCATGAAGAAGCTGAAACCACACTGAAGTCGTTCATGGTTGATGAGGCATTTGGTGATTCTGGGAAAACGGTTGTGTTCGAAGAGTTTCTAGAAGGGCCTGAGATATCAATACATGCATTTTGTGACGGTACAGTCGCGAAGCTTTTTCCTGTTGCGCGCGACCATAAAAGGGTGGGGGATGGAAATACTGGAGCGAACACAGGAGGCATGGGTGCCATAGCACCAGTACGGGTTTCCGCAGAGTTTCTAAAAGAAGTTGAAGAAAAAATAGTAACACCGGTGATGAAAGGAATGGCAGCTGAAGGTACACCTTTTTCTGGGATTCTCTATCCAGGACTGATGGTCACGAAGGCAGGTATCCGCGTGATTGAATTTAATGCGCGATTTGGTGATCCTGAAGCGCAATCGTATATGCGTCTTCTCGACTCCGACCTTTTAGATATCATGCTTGATTGTGTGGAAGGAAAACTTGCGGAGCGTGAAATTCATTGGAATACAGGTTTTGTATGCACGGTCGTTATGGCGTCAGGAGGATATCCAGGAAAGTACACGAGCGGTTTTCCTATCAAAGGCCTAAATACAATCGCTGATTCTTCAGTAGTTGTCTTTTATGCAGGTACTGAAAAGGATGGGGAAGAGGTGGTCACCGCAGGTGGGCGAGTACTCGGGGTTAGCGCTCTTGGAGCGACATCAGAAGAGGCAAAAACGAATGCATACAATGGCGTAAAATCTCTCCAATTTGATGGCATGCAGTATAGGTCAGACATAGGTGCGAATTGGGGTATTTAGTGCCTAAAATTACGCGAATTAGGCTTCAAAATATGTTACAATTGAAGCAAGCTCTACGGGCTATTTTTCTTTAAATCAAATGGCAAAAACTCCTAAAAAAGAAGCTAAAAAATCAAGCGGATACAGCGCAGAATCGATTACTGTCCTCGAGGGTCTTGAGCCGGTACGAAAGCGTCCCGGAATGTACATTGGTACTACTGGACTCGATGGACTTCACCACCTCATTTGGGAAATATTTGATAACTCACGCGACGAGGCGATGGGTGGTTTTGCAGACGACATTGAAGTAACTCTGCTTCCTAATAACCGCATTCGTGTTATTGATAACGGTCGAGGCATCCCCGTTGACGTTCATAAGACAACTAAAGTATCGGCACTCGAGACTATTATGACGACACTGCACGCCGGCGGTAAATTTGGTGGTGATGGTTACAAAGTGTCAGGAGGACTCCACGGTGTCGGTGCATCGGTTGTTAATGCACTATCAACATACACAAAAGCTGAAGTACATAAAGATGGTGGCTACTATCTCCAAGAGTATGATCGTGGCAAAGCGCGAGCTCGCGTTAAGAAGGTTGGCTCCACTGACTTTACGGGCTCTATCATAACGTTCGAAGCCGACCCAACTATTTTCCCCGTTATCGAATATGACTTCAACAAAATAGTGCAACACCTACGCCAGCAGGCATACCTTGTGAAGGCGGTACGTATTTCTATTGTTGATGCGAGGGAGTATCCTGGCAAAATTGATCTTGCCGATGTGCGTTATTTCCGCGAACTTGGGTTCTTGGTCCCATCGCAAACATTTTATTTTGAAGGAGGTCTCAAGTCCCTCGTAATCTTTAATAATCGTTTTCAGAAACCTGTTCACAGTAGTGTCTTTTATGTTGAGAAAGAGTTAGATGATGTACAGGTAGAAGTAGCACTGCAGTACGTAGACGATATTTCTGCGCGCATCACGGCGTTTGCTAACAATACGTACAACGCAGAAGGGGGAACGCATGTTACCGGTTTTAAAACCGCACTTACGCGAACGCTCAATTCATATGCTCGAAAAAACAATATCGTTAAAGAAGCTGATGAAAACTTTACAGGAGAAGATGTTCTAGAGGGACTTACCTGCATTATTTCAGTGAAGCTTCGCGAGATTCAATTTGAAGGTCAAACGAAAGGAAAGCTTGGCTCAGTTGAGGCACGCGGTGCAGTCGAGGCTGTTTTCAGTGAAGCGTTTAACATGTTCTTGGAAGAGCACCCTGATGAAGCGCGTTCAATTATCGGGAAGGTGCTTCTAGCACTCAAAGCTCGAAAAGCTGCAAAAGCTGCAAAAGACTCGGTGCTTCGCAAAGGTGCTTTGGACGGCATGACATTGCCCGGTAAGCTTGCTGACTGCCAGACAAAGAACGCATGGGAATCTGAGATATTCATTGTCGAGGGAGATTCAGCAGGTGGCTCATCAAAGCAAGGGCGTGATAGGCGTACACAGGCAATACTCCCACTTCGTGGAAAAATTTTGAATGTTGAACGCGCACGCTTGGATAAAATGCTTGCATCAAACGAAATCAAAAACTTAGTTATTGCTATGGGTACTGCAATAGGGGATTTGTTTGATATTTCAAAACTTCGCTACCATAAGATAATCATTGCAACCGATGCCGATGTTGATGGTGCCCATATTCGCACTCTTCTTTTGACGCTCTTCTACCGTTATTTCCGTGGAGTCATTGACGGCGGATTCTTATATATTGCACAGCCACCGCTATTCAAAGCAAAGTTTGGAAAGGAGGTTTTCTACTTGCAAACTGAAGCGGAATTGGAAGCGCTTTTGAAAGCTCGTGGAATCAAGAGCGAGGAGTTCAATACCGAGGAATCTTTGGAGGAGGCTGACGAGGAAGAAACTGAAGAACAGTCCGAAAGCAAAGCAACAAAAAAACAAGCAAAGCCAACTATTCAGCGTTACAAAGGACTTGGTGAAATGAACCCAGAGGAGCTCTGGGAGACTACTATGGATCCAGCTCGCCGTGTATTGAAACAAGTGAATGTTGAAGACGGGCAAGATGCTGATAGAGTATTCGACATCCTCATGGGTACGGACGTTCCTGCTCGGAAGAGCTTTATACAGTCGAATGCAAAGGCAGCAACACTCGATATCTAGAAGCTTCTAGGTTCAAGGTGCTAGGTTCTAGCTTGAGGAAAAACATCAAACTAAAGAACTCTCCGACTAAGGAGAGTTTTTGCTTGTTAGGTTGCGGTATCGTCACTAGATTTTTCTTTTTGTGTTATTTAAGACTGTATAGTATAAGTTAACGATCGTTAACTTATACTATACAACCGTCACTTCACTTTTTTGTGGAGGTGGTAAGTAGGCTGTAAATAAAAAATAGAAAAACTCTCCGATTAAGGAGAGTTTTTTGCTTGGAGTTCGCACCCGTCGATTTATCTTGTTGTGATTGTGTATCTCACAATGTTGTTGTCTTTGTTGCGCTCGTTGATGCGACCTGCTGGGTCAATGTTCACCACGAAGAGTCCGTCTGGTTTTGAAGCGTCAAAGCTATCAAATCCTACAGTGAATTCAATGCGGTCACCAGGGGCAAGTGCTTGCTGGAGTGGTGCTGAGAAGATATTTGCAGGGAGTGTTGGAAGTACTGCATTGAAGTCAAACTCAGGTGAGGTTTTTGTACCGATGTTTTCGACTGCAAAGCGAACTGCAATACGAGTATTTGTACGGCTTGGAGTTGAGCTTGCGGTAAAGACACCAGAAGTTTTATCCACGACACCTACTTCAAGAATGCGTGCCGTAAGGTCAACATAGCCATTTGGATTAGAGACACCCACACCTCCATTGATTGGGTAGACCTGAGTTTGTGTTGGGCCTGCTGTCACCGGACGAGGGGTTGTTACTACAGGTGTTGTAGGGGTTGGCGTTGTTGTTACTGGAGTTGTTGGTGTGAGTGTGCTTGGGCTCGTTTGATTGCCGTTATTTACAATAGTAAATGTAGTTTGTCCTGTAACCGTTGGACGATTTGCGCCGTTTGGTGTGAAGTCAATAAAGACTTGCACATCAACGAAGCGGTTATTAGTTGAAAGGGGAGTCAGAACGATTTGGTTGCTTGAATGTGTGAAATTGAAAGGAACATTACAGTAGGCTGTCGTTGAAGCGCTCATGAATGATACGCCGTCCGCACAGTTGTAGCGGAATGTGTATGAACCCTCAATGCTCTTCTTCTCATGTGCCCAAGAAAGTGCAAATGGTTCGTTTGAATTTATGGTGAGTGAAGGTGCTGAAAGTGTAATCTTCTCTCCCGCAGGAACGAAGATCGAAGTAAAGCTCACAATTGCTGACGCAAATGATGAGAATGCATTTGGGATACCTCGTGCTACTTGTACAGAGCCCCACATACCTACAATAATAATTGCGAGGAAACCAAAAATGGCAAGAGCTCGCACTGCAACGCCTCCGAGGCGTGACTGGGTCTTTTTTAAATCGTTTTCCATAAAACACTGTATATCATATAAGATTGCTCTTGTCAAGCTTTTCGCTCTTCTTGTAATAGCTTCCATTGTTAGACGTCTATGAGAGGTACTTGTTGCAAAACTTGACAAAGCCATTTAAGCGTGATACTGTCTCAATCGGGATTTTCATACATTTTTTAAGAATATAAAACAATTATGTCGACACATTTGGCAGAAGAAGCTCCACGAGAGGTTGTTAATCAAAAGGGCAATCGTAGAAAATCTGAAAGCGCACTTCGGCGTGAGCGTGCTCGTGCAGCCAAAGATTCTGCATATGCGCCAGTGAAGGTCACGAGAGCGATTTATCATGATGTATTTGTAAAAGCAAAGAATGATACAGACCCAGCAGTCGTAATAGCTCGTCAGAAGTATCGTGCTGCATTTCAAGTGTACAAGCAGTTTATTTTTCAAACAGAAGGTCTTGATGCGGCGGAGCGAGCAGTGGGTGCAGAAAGTTGGAAAGCAAGACCGTATTTAAGTATTGCAGGAAAACACATTACTCCAGAGCAGATGTCTGCAACTGTTGCTGTCGGTAGTATTGCCGTGCCTGCGGTGGCTGCCGCACCACTTGCTGCAGCTTTTCATATAGGTGGTACGGGCTTGTACGCAATGGTTGCTACAGGCGCAGGTTTTGGGGTCGCATCGCATTTTGCAATTAAACCTGTAAAGAAAGAAATTCGAGAGAAGTATGCATCAAAAGAACTCGCTGCTCGCCAGGCAGGGCAGAGCATTGAAGATTTCAAGAAAGAGAATCGTGAACTTCTCCGTGATCGTGCAAAATCAATAGGCCGAAGACGACTTGCTCGTTTAGCCGCCTCACTTGGATTTACTACTGCGACAGTGATTACAACAGGTATATTGACTCCGGATCATATTGGTCACTCAGCAGGACAGTGGGCCTCAAAAGGTGTGGATGCTGGATTGCATCACATGGGCTTAGAGCAAGGATGGGCAGACTATTTGGCTCATGGTACTGGGGCATTTCAAGATTTTATACAAAAGCTTGGCGTGGCAACCGGCTTTGTCGTTCACGGACTACTTGGAGGTCCTGCGGCAGCAGCGGAGTTGCATGCTCCTGGTTCACAAGGAGTAGTACAAGCGGGTTATGTTCCAACTGGCACAGGTGGTGCGGTTATAGAAACTACTGCAGGTGGAGCGCCTGAGGTAGGACGAACACAACTCATTACACATTTCGGAAGTGCGCCATGGGCTAGAAGCCTCACAGAAGCACTGAGTCCGCGTTCCATTAGTGAAGCGGCAGACGTATTGATTCGAGGCGGTATGAATCCTGAGGCACGCGAAGAATTTATTGCAGCAGCAAATGCTTTTAAGAACAATCAGAGTCCGGGGTTTGTTGATTTCACTAGGAGAGAGTGGGAAGCACAAGCATTTAGAACACGGGGTGTGCCTAGCGTGCTCGGTAATGGTGTTGACAGAGTTCTTTTTGATGCGAGTAGAGAGCCGGGCTTTAGAGGTGGAAATCCTCCGGTATACCGTGCGTTGCAGATGCCTTTTACTTATACGGACACACAAGGTGTTTTACATGAGGTCGTGGTTGAAATACCGGTAGGTAAAGCCGATGGTTCTGGTGAGCAAGATTGTTACAATTTCTCGCTTTTTAGCGATCGTACAGTAGTTGCGCCACCACCAACGCCAGAAGCATTTGTTCCTCCACCAACACCAGAGCAACCAGTGCTTGTTGTGCCTCGCGTTATTTGGTCAGAACAATCTGGTTTTGTAGCTTCAGACTGCACTTCATGTGGTCCAGAAATGAAGGTTACAAACCTTCGTATACTTGAGTACAGAGGTGAAAGTCTTGAGGAGGCTCGTCAGTATATGGTTAGAGCGCTCAGCGAGCATTCAGCGTGGGTTGATTACCAAAGAAATATGGACTACAAGTTTGTGTATCTCCGATTCCATAACAATCTCACGGGAGTAGACACCTTCCACTGTTTGAATTTTGAAAACAATCAGTTCTCTCAACCAACTATTGTAACTGACAGGGGAACAGAAGTTGTTCGAACTGCTGAACAGTTTGATGGTTTGGTTACAGGAACCAGTGAAGAATGGAAAATGACTGGCTCTGCGCGTAGTGCACGTGGTTCTGATATTAGCGTTCTCAGCCCTAAAGATCCGATGCCACTTTTTGCCGTAGATCCAGATGGTGATGGTAGACCTAATCGTTTCGTCCCAGGTATAGATATAAATGGCAACGGTATTTTGGAGGCCAATGAAATCGGACGTAACTTGAATGATGTTGTTAATAATCAAATGTATCTAATTGGTAACGATATTGTTCCTCAAGAGGGAGTATCGCCAAATGCACAAGCGGTTCTTGAGAGAACATTTCTTTCAAGGATTCCTGAGGCCTTCATTCAGGGTCGTACTGAAGGAGCACGATTTTCAGCATTGAAAGCAGAATTTGGCGGAATCTTGAGTGATGAGCAAATTCGCGAACTAGGTCGTTGGTTGCATTTCTATGAAGAATTACACACAACACCAGCACATCCTGATGGAGCAGTGGCATACAGAAACTCTGATGGCTCACCAAAGGTCATATTCCAATTCCTCCGTGAAGGTATTACTGAGACAGCACGACCTGCAGATGGCTCAGTAGGGGACTTTCCAGACCTTAGAAGGGCGCAATAATTAATTAGTGATTTGACAAATATAGATTTGTGATGTACTATGAAACGGCATGGCACAAGGCACCACAACAGCTTTCGGAATACATGATTTTTTCACTATGATTAAAAATGACACTCCGAAACATAGACGAATAACCTCACGACCGTGGGAGTTTCTTGCAATCTTTCTGATTGTCTTTTTTGTTGTGTCGGTGTTTCTTTTTGCAATTGATTTTGTCCCAGAGTCTCCAACTTCAAGTAATACTGCAAACGTTGCACAGGCGTCGGTAGTTACCTTGAGCGCTTCGGAGCCAATCCGCACTACGGAGTCTCTGGGTGCGACTAAAAGCGCAACTAACAATGTTGTAGCTCCGGTTGCATATGCTTCCGTTGATGCAACCCTACCTGTTCGAATTACGATACCGAAAGTTGGCATTGATACGCCAGTCAATAACCCAAACACCACTACGGTGAGCGGGTTAGACAGCGCACTTCTTAAAGGCTCGGTTCGCTATCCTACCTCGGCACTTTTGGGTGAGAATGCTCCTATGCTTATTTTCGGTCACCAGAGTTACTTGCCGGTAGTGCAGAATCAGGCTTTCAAGGCATTTAACAGTTTGCAAAATGTGCGTGCGGGAGATGATGTGGTTGTGTCGTCTGCAACTACTAACTATCACTATCGCGTGACCTCAATTTCATATGTTGATGCGGGTGATGCTGAAATACAAATTGGTGGAGGAGCAAGAACTCTTACTTTGGTTACTTGCGATTCGTTTGGTAAACAAAAGACAAAACGATATGTCGTAGAAGCAGAGTTTACTTTCGAAGAGCCTATTATCACCACACGCGTTTAATTAATTTTTTATGAACCACATCACTATGAAATCAAGTATTGTACAAAAAACTGCATTCATCATCCTTGCGAGTGTCGCGGTTTTTGCTAGTGCATGGTTTTCTATTGATGCCGTACAGATATCTTTTAATACAAGCTCGATCACCGCAGATGCTGCAGGAGGCTGTGGTGGTTGTGGTCATGGTTCTTGGGTTTGGAATTATACGGTACAGCGAGACGGTGGTGGTGGTGGCGGTGGGGGTGGGGGTGGAGGTGGATATGCTCCGTCATGCGTCCTTAGTGTCAGTGGAAATCCTATTAGCTCAGGGCAAGGTGTGACACTGTCTTGGATTACATCTGGTGTAACTTCAGTCTCCATTGATAACGGAGTCGGATCTGTTGTCGTGGATGGTTCTACATTGATTGCTCCTTCAGTGACAACAACCTATACACTCACAGGTACTGGTCCAAACGGTACAGTGATTTGTGATCAGACCGTTATTGTTGTTGTGCCACCTACTCCTGTTTGTTCTGCTGACCTTTCTAAGGATCACCTTATTTGGAGCACTACTAATGCGACCTCGGTCACTATTAATACACTTACTCCCGGTTCTCCTGTAGTCCCTGCTCCGTATGGACTTTCAGGTTCACATAACTTTATTCCACCACTAGGTGTCGGTACACATTCATACAATCTTGTCGCAACAGGCCCTGGAGGAACAGTGCTGTGTGCTGTTACAGTCACGATTACTCCAGAACCTGCACCAACCTGTACCTTGAGTGCCAATCCAACCTCTATTACAGGTGGTGGGTCTTCGACTCTTTCATGGACTACAACTAATACGACATCTATTTCAATTAATCAGGGTATTGGTGGGGTAGAGAAATCGGGCTCAACATCTGTTTCGCCAACTGCGTCAACGGTCTACACGCTTACCGCAACAGGTCCTGGGGGCACGGTTACCTGCGCACAAGGAATTACGGTGATTCCTCCACCACCGCCAGTATGTATGCTCGATTTTTCTCCAACTTCTATTTCTTGGACAACTACAAATGCAACCTCGCTCACACTTGTTTCCACGACAGGCTCACCAGTTATCCTTTCACCTTCGCTGAACGGTTCATACAGCTTTAATCCTAACCTTGGGGTAGGTACTCATTCGTATACGCTCACCGCGATGGGCGCAGGGGGGGAAGTTATTTGTATTGGCACTATTCATATTGATCCACCACCTTCTGGACCCACCTGTAGTATTACTGCATCGGCTTCAACTATTCTTTCAGGTGGCTCAGCAACGCTTTCATGGACGACCGCAAATGCGACATCAGTAAGTATCGCACCAGGTATTGGTGCAGTTGCGACTAATGGTTCGAGAAGTGTGAGTCCGTCTTCGACGACAACGTATGTTCTTACTGCGACGGGTCCTGGTGGGACTGTAACTTGTCAGAAAATAATTACTGTTACTGTTTCACCAATGCCGGTGTGTTCACTTGATCTCTCAAAAGATCAGATTAGTTGGACTACTACGAATGCAACTGCGGTTACCATCACTCCAACAACTGCATCTCCCACAATCCCTGGTCCTCAAGCACTCTCAGGTTTCTTTAACTTTGTTCCAGCGCTTGGTGTCGGTACACATACCTACAGTCTTACGGCAACAGGTCCAGGAGGTACGGTTTTGTGTGGAGTGAATGTTACCGTTACACCAAACCCTGCACCGACGTGTACACTTAATGCAAATCCAGCGACGATTGCTCCCGGAGGTTCGTCAGTTCTTTCATGGACGACAACGAACGCTACTTCTGTGGTGATAACTCAAGGTATTGGTACCGTGGCTGCAAATAGTTCAACTACTGTTTCTCCAACAACTTCTAAAACATACGCTCTTACTGCTACAGGCCCTGGTGGTTCTGTAACGTGTCAGCAAACAGTTGCCGTAACACCACCTGCAACACCTGCATGTACTTTGACTGCTACACCTTCGTCTGTGAATGCGGGTGATGCTTCAGCGCTTTCGTGGACAACAACAAATGCACTCTCGGCTTCGATTGACCACGGTGTTGGTGCAGTGACTCCTGTTATTTCAGGGGCAACTGCAGTATCTGTTTCGAGCACTGTTACCTACACGATGACAGTAACAAGTCCATTCGGTGCAACCAATACTTGTCAGACTACTATTACAGTCACTACCCCAGGACCTGCATGTACGATTACCGTTTCGCGCTCTTCAATAAATACTGGACAGAGCGTCACTGTTTCTTGGACATCAGTGAATGCAACGAGTGGTTCTATAACCGGAGGAGTAGGTTCAGTAAGTCCAGTTTCGGGAGGCTCTATTGATTTGTTCCCACCATCCGATACAACCTATGTCGGAACATTCACTGGCCCTAACGGCACAGTGTCATGTCAAAAGACTGTGACGGTCGCTCCTACGGGTTGTACCACTAACTGTGGCGGAGGACTCAACCCTCCTAACGTTGTTCTCTACAAGCAACCATCTAACCAACCGTTGGCATTCATTTCTCTTTCTCAGATTCCTTACACTGGATTTGATGCAGGACCGGCACTTACCATGCTCTTCTGGCTTGCTATCGGGCTTTTCTCCGCGCTCATTGCATATATCGTAGCGGGGAAACGAGGTATTAGATTTGTGATGGGATATGCAAACACTACTCCTCATGCTCGACCAGAAACTCCAGCTGAAAGACATGAACATGCACGCGAGGAGGTATACGGAACTCCGTATCCAACTCCCGATGCTTTAGTAACGCATCAGGCACGAGTTGTGTCACCTACAAAAACAGAAGAGGCATTTATTCCGGTTGAGCATTTGTTTACCGCCGTTGCTCCAGTTGTACCTACACGCTCACCAGCACCTGCAATTGATGGTATTCCAAACATTGCTGATGTGATTGAATCTCGCGCACACGCCGCCGGTGTATTAATGTCCCCAGAAGCAGTCACTCTCGCAACTTCGATCTCAACAGATAGGGCAGAATCACTTCGTGTGTTTGGAAATATCTTGAATGAAGCGGTGCGTACAATTCCTAGAGAAAATGGTTGGGTCATGCTTACCACTGATCGTTTTGCTGATCTTGCAAATAAGGATCAGGGTGTACGTATCGCTCCTCCAACAGCTTCTGCATTCCCAATTGCTACACCAGTCGGTGCTCCGGTAGATGTAGTAGTTAAAAGTCCAGTTGATAGTGTTGCTGCATCTCAGTTTGCTAGCGCTGTGGTTTCAGGTAACCGCGATGTTGCCTTCAGTGTTATGCGTTCCTTTGAGCATGACGGCATGAGTCCTACCGCACTCATGACTTCAACAGCTGTTGCCCTCGATACTCTGTATCGCACTCGTAAAGACAGCCGTCCTGCTGTTGATGTCTCTCTTGCAGATGCTGCAGCGCACCTCTCAGATGAACAACTTGCACACTTGGTGAACATCTTCACGCACTCTCTCGACACTGTATACGCTTCACCATTTACTGGTGTGAAGCTCGCTCTCGCTCAAGCATTTGAAGTGGTAGGATAACAAGACGTAAGGCTATGAGTGAAAAACCAAATCAGTCAGTAACCTTGGAGGGGCTTTCGAACGACTTCTGGCATCTAGGGAGAGGGCGTGTTAAGTGGGATGCATTCAAAGACTCAATGTCACAAGCATCAGACGGGATCCTAGAGAAATTTTTGGAAAAAATTAATAAAAAACGTAACTAACAATCTGTACTACATCCGCGTGCAGCATAGATATTAGCCCCATGTAGGACATCGTATATCCTACATGGGGCACTTATTACGTAGACCTCCGAGGTCCCATGTCGGACCTCGGAGGTCCGACATGGGAATTTACTGAACTGTAGTAAAGATAAAACTCTGTATGATATATCATACAGAGTTTTGAATTTTGGGATGAGTTCTCGGATAGTTGCTCTATGTAGGACATCGTATGTTCCTACATAGAGGTTTGTGTTCCACTGTAGTAAAAAAACACTAAGTGATTTGATATATCATATCACTTGAGTTCTAAACGAGTTTTTGGTCAGTCGCTTAAGAGCGGTCAGAAATTTCTTTTGAAATACGACTGAGGATGTCAGTAATTGCCATTACTCCTTCAGAGGCGATTCTGTTTTCTACTGATACGGTATTGCTTTCAATTTCTTTATCTCCCACCACAAAAAGGTAGGGGGTTTTTTCTTTTTTTGCATTACGGATTTTCTTTCCTAACGACTCATTTGCGTCATCAATTTCAGCACGAACACCTGCTTCTTTCAGTTCAGCGAGAACTTTATTTCCGTAGTCGTTATGTTTTTCAGAAACAGGAAGTATTTTCACTTGCACTGGTGAAAGCCAGAGAGGGAAGGCACCTGCGTAGTGCTCGATAAGCACACCCATGAATCTATCAGGAGAGCCAATGAGTGCTCGGTGAATCATGACGGGAGTTTTTTCTGCGCCATCCTTGTCCATGTAGGCGAGTTCAAACCGCCCAGGCATATTGAAATCGAGCTGAATCGTTGAAATCTGCCACTCACGGCCAATTGCATCAACGGCCATGATGTCTATCTTTGGACCATAAAATGCAGCGTCTCCAACAGCTTCTTTGAAGTTAATTTCTTTTTTCTGTAGCAGTGTGCGCATGATTGGCTCAGATTTTTCCCACACTTCATCACCGCCGAGGTATTTTTCGCCTTTAGCTGGGTCGCGAAGTGAGAGGCGCATCCAGTAATCAATGTGGTAAATGTTTAGAATTTTCTGAATCGCGTTCAATACATTGGATATTTCTTCCTCAACTTGGTCTTCTCGGCAAAAAATGTGTCCATCGTCTTGTGAGAAAGCGCGAAGTCGTGTGAGACCTGAAAGCTCACCGGGGCGTTCATCTCGATAGAGAACAGCAAAGTCACTGTAACGTAAGGGTAGGTCGCGGTAACTGCGAGGCTGCGCGGCATAAATTTGCGTATGCTGTGGGCAGTTCATGGGCTTCAAAAACATTTCGTCTTCAACATATTGAGATTTCACGCCGAGCATATCCTCTTTGTATTTGTCGTAGTGTCCAGAAATTTTGAAGAGCTCACCTTTATTCATGTTTGGCGTATGTACCTCGCCAAAGCCAAGTTCGTCATTGAGTTCTCGTGAAAGATTGATTATCTCTGAGCGGATGATATTTCCTTTTGGTGTGAAAAGTGGCATACCTGAACCAACAAGGTCAGAAAATACGAGAAGTCCTTGCTCCCGTGCAATTTTACGATGGTCGCGCTTCTTAGCTTCTTCACGTCGTACTAAATATGCTTCGAGGTCTTCTTTTGTGTCGAATGCGAGCGCATAGATGCGAGTGAGCATTGGGTTCTTTTCGTCGCCACGCCAATAGGCGCCCGCAATGCGGTCGAGTTTGAAAGAGTCGGGTTTGATATCCGTGCTTGGATTTTCCACGTGTCCTCCACGGCAAAGGTCGGAGTATTCGCCGGATTTATAGAAGCTCACCTTAGAGCCGTCTAGAGTAAACTCATCTATCAGTTCATGTTTGTAGGGGTTTTCAGGATATTCTTTTTTTGCCTCATCGCGAGTAAGCTCGAAGCGTTCAAACGCTTTCCATGTTGGCAAGAGTTTGCGCATTTCTTTTTCAATCCTCGTGAAATCCTTTTCAGAGAGGGGAGTTGAAAATTCAAAATCAAAATAAAATCCGTCGTCTATGGCAGGGCCAATAGTGCGCTTCGCATCAGGCCAGATTTTTATAATCGCCGCTGCCATAAGGTGGGCGAGGGTATGGCGCTTGTATTCAAGTTCCTGGGACATTTTGCAAATATACCACAATTGGTGGCAGTGGTTAGGGGTCAGCGTTTAGGGTTTAGTGTGAACTGCAATTTCACTAAACGCTAGCCACTAAACCCTAAACGCTAACTAAGGGCTTTCACTTTATCAATTAACACTGAAGGTTCGCCGTTTCGTTTTGATAACTTACCCTTAAAGAGTACGCACGTGCCTTCCACTAGCACGCTGGCGTTTGTTTTATACACTTCTGGGAATGCTACTGTTTCTATAAATCCGTCTTTATCGCTGATGGTGATGAATGCCATTTTGTCGCCCTTCTTGGTGAGAATTGTTTTTATGCTTTCAATAACACCGCATACAGTGAGTGGGTAGCCATTTCTCTCTTCCGCACGAGCAAATTTAATTGAATGAGGATACTGTGCAAGTTCTTTCTTGAATTGATCAAGTGGATGTCCTGATACATAAATACCCAAGAGTTCTTTTTCTGAATTGAGCATTTCAATTTGTGAAAGCGCACGAGCTGGATCAAGTGCGATGTCGGTGTGTCGCACCATTGTTCCAAATAACGAGTCTTGCCCCACCGATGTTGCACCCGCATCTTTTGCGAACAGAAGTAGTTTTTCAATATTCGCAAGTAAGATCCCTCGATTGTTGAATGCATCAAAGACACCACATTTTATAAGGGACTCCAAGGCTCTGCGGTTGATGATGCTTCCAGGAACTCGAGACAGGACATCGCCTATGGAGGTAAATTTTCCTCCGCGTGTGCGTTCTTCAATAATTGTTTTTGCTGCACCTTCGCCGAAGTTTTTTATTGTTGAGAGTCCGAAGCGAATCATTCCATGAGCAATAACAGTGAATGATTCATACGATTCATTTATGTCGGGAGGTAACACTCTAATGCCAATTCGCTCACATTCAGCAACATCATCAGCGATGCGTTCGGTGTCTCCAGAGTCAGCCGACAAGAGGGAAGCCATGTAATCTTCGGGATGATTTGCCTTCATGTACGCTGTTTGATAGGCAACTTTGCCGTATGAGGCAGCGTGTCCTTTGTTGAAGCCGTATGCGGCAAATGGCTCAATCAACTTCCACAAGCTCTCAGCTTTTGTTTTTTGAATCTTTCCTTTCTCCACGCACCCTTGAATGAATTTTTCCTTTTGCGCTTCCATTTCTACAGGGATTTTTTTACCCATGGCTTTGCGCAGTTGATCTGCTTCAAGCCAAGTGTATCCAGCGAGGTGAATGGCAATAAGAAGCACGTCGTCTTGATAGGTGATGATGCCGTACGAGCGATCAAGAATATCTTTCATACGAGGATCCAGATACGTTACGAGACCGGGATTGTGCTTACGTGCAATATATTGAGGGATTGATTCCATCGGTCCAGGGCGATACAAGGCCACCATGGCGTTGATGTCATGGATTGATGTTGGCTTCAGGTCTTTCAGGTAATGAGTCATGCCTGAGCCTCCAAGCTGAAAGACCCCTCCGGTTTCTCCACGAGCAAGCATGGCAAATGTTTTTGCGTCATCAAGTGGAATGTTTTCAATATCAACGTCTACACCTTTTCGTATTTTTACTCGTTCCACTGAATCGCCAAGAATTGAAAGGTTAGTGAGTCCGAGAAAGTCGAATTTCAAAAGACCTGCGTCTTCTACTTCATGCATGTCGTACTGGGTGATGATGGCACTTCCTGAAGGTTCAAATTGTACTGGCACAAAGTCAGAGACTGCAGATGGTGCAATAACAATGCCTGCTGCATGGATGGAGATGTGTCTGGCGTTGCCTTCAACTTGTTTTGCGGTGTTTATAATTATTTCAGCATCCTCGTCAGATTTATATAGTTTCTTTAACTCATCCTCTATTTCCAAAGCTTTTTTAAGTGTCATAGGAAAGCCTTGCGAGCCGAGTGGAATGAGTTTTGCAATTCTGTCGCCGACACCATACGGGTAGCCAAGTGCACGCGCCACATCTCGTACCGCTGCGCGCGCCATCATGGTGCCAAAGGTGCCAATTTGTGCCACGCATTCTTCCCCGTACTTTTCTTTTGCATACGCAAGCATTTCGTCACGACGATTATCTGCAAAGTCCATGTCGATGTCGGGCGCTGATGGGCGCTCAGGATTCAAAAATCGCTCGAAGGGGAGTCGGTAGACTATTGGATCAACATTGGTAATACCGGTTAGATATGAGACGAGGGAGCCTGCCGCTGATCCTCGAGTCGTAGTGAGAATGCCGTTAGTTCGTGCATGTGAAAGCAGGTCGGCGACGGTGAGGAAGTAGGGAGCAAAGCCTTTTGCAGTAATTATTGAAAGTTCATAGTCGATACGTTTTGTTACCTCCTCAGTTGCTTCCATGTTTCGCTGAATCAAACCTTTTGCAATTGCAACCTTTAGTTCACTCTCGTACGTTGTTTTTTCAGGAATAGGGAAGCGTGGGAAAAGCCATGAGCCTAAATTTAAATCTACTTTTATTCGTTCAGCAATTTTTTCTGTGTTTAGAAGAGCTTCAGGAAAATCACGGTAGTGTTCTTGTGCGTTCTCGACGCTACAAAAAGTAAGGTCTCTAGTATCTGGTGCAATTCCTGGTGTTGCTATTCTTCGCACGATGTCGCGTGCTTGCCGGTCTTCAGGTTTTAAATAGTAGGAATCGTCTGAAGCCACTAGAGGAAGTGCGAGGGCTATTGCTATACCAGCGATGCGGATTTGCTGGTCTCTACCGCCATTCCAGCCAAGCCGTGCATATACATTTTCTTTTCCAAGTCCATATCTCAGAGTTTCCACCAGAGCTTCAGAATTTCGTCGTACCAGTGCAGTGTCCGGAATGAGCGCAATCAACCCTTTGCCATATTTTTGTATATGTTCGCTGGTTACTTTTGGTAGAGCGTTTCCGCCTGTTTCTTTTGGTAGATCAAGATATGAATGCGATACAAGCTTCAGGAGGTGTTGGTAGCCCTCGTTAGTTTCTGCAAGAAAAATGATGTGATCTTCGGTGTCATCAATAAGAATATCTGCGTCGACACCGAGAATAGGTTTAATGCCAGCTTTTTTGCAGGCCTTGTAAAATTCTATAGCTCCGTAGAGATTGTTGCGGTCGGTTAAGGCAAGTGCAGGCATGCCAAAAAACATTGCCGAGCTCACGAGCGCATCTAGTTGAATAATCCCGTCGAGCAGGCTGTAGTGGCTGTGGGCGGATAGGTGGGAGAAAGTTGAGGACATCTAGGATAGCTTACCGTCTAACGAGTCGAGGGGAAAGAGGATTTTTTCTCTTTCCCGAGCGAGAGCTGACGGGTGGAGGTACTCCAGCTTTCGGGTTTCAGGTGCCAGGTGTGGATTTTCATCATTATGAGGTTTTGACATTTATGAAAAACCATCGTATTTTCTTTTTATATGTCTCAGCCAGCAGGAACTAGCGTGCGGGAAAAATTTTCAATCAGGTCAGATCGAATGTTTGGAAAGCCTTTCAGTGAGTTGACGCCGGCTCAGCAACGAGCAGTAGAATCAGCCTCTGCAGTTGCTCGGGCAGTTTTGGAAGCTCGAGTTTTGGCTGCTAAGCAGTAGTACACTGCTTTTAATGGGAGCAAAATATATCCTTGGAATTGACGAAGCGGGTAGGGGGCCATTGGCGGGACCCGTTTCTGTTGGTGTTATTGCGGTGGAGAATGGTTTTGATTTGCTCGGTGCATTTCCAGGGTTGAACGACTCCAAAAAACTTTCAGAAAAAAAACGAGAAGCAATGTTTTTGCTCTTGCAAGAAGAAATGCAGAAAGGAAATGTTCACGCCGTAGCATGCCTCTCAAGTTCGGCTGTTGTAGATACAAAGGGAATTTCATACGCCATTTCACATGCACTCGAGCAGGGCGTGCGTAAACTCATGCCCGAGTCAGGTTCTGGGAAAATATATCTTGATGGTTCACTCAAGGCTCCTGCCGAATATGAGCAAGAGACTATTATTGGTGGTGATGGACTCGTTCCTGCAATAATGCTCGCTTCCATTGTTGCAAAAGTCACCCGTGACCGCTTGATGGTGAAGCTAGCACTGGAGCATCCTCAGTATGGTTTTGAAAAACATAAAGGGTATGGAACAGCTTCACACATTCGGGCTATTAAGGAATATGGCCCTTCACCCATCCACCGGATGAGTTTCCTGCGGAAGGTCTTAGCGACTAGCGTGTAGGAGGGAGGTAAAATTAACTTTTATTGAGCAGTTAGAACCTAAACATTAAAGCCTTAGTGGTAGTTTTTAGAATAATGGTCACTGTATACGATATATCGTATATCTAACCCAGCATCCTTAATTTTTTAAAACAATTCTTACCATATACGATATATCGTATATGGTGTTTCTGACTTTAAGTTACCCTTAAACCCTACTTACTAATCCCTAACCACTTGCCCCGATTTCTGTTACACTTTTCCTATGACTGATGAACCACAGAATGTGCAAGGAGGCCAAGTGCCTGACCTGCCTGTCGATCCCGAGCTAGCTGAGCGTGTGGTTGCACTCTATAGCTCTGTTGATGAAACATTGAATGAACTTCGTGTGCCTGACGAAGAGAGAAAAGAAGTAGAGCAAAATTTGATGGAAGCTATTGCGGCTGACCTCCTCGTTCGACTTGGTGAGAGACTTTCAGATGAAGATAAAAAAGAGCTCGCTGAAATGGGGAATGGTTTTGAGCCTGGCGTTGAACCCGATTTGAATGCCGTCGCAGGGTTCTTTCGTACTAAATTTGCTCAAGAAGAATTGGTGCATGCGCTCGCAGAGGCTACTGAGAGTGTACTTAAAGAGTTTACTGACGCAATGCGCTAGGTGCGAGACGCCCCAGCTTTTGACTTTTTCTGAATTAAAAGCTGACAGCTGGAAGCTGAAACCTGGCAGCTTCTTTTGAAACCTTGCTGTTTTAGGGGTTTTCTGGTATCTTCCTTTCAATGGTAGTACGAATGAGACATACGCGGGCGCACACGGCAAATCGCCGTTCGCACCACGCTTTGAAGAAAATGCAGCTTACCTCCGCAAAGGACGGTACAGCGCACCCACGCCACCGCGCCCTTTTGGATGGAACTATGTACCGTGGCCGTTCAGTTATGGATAAGGCTTCAGCTCGAGCACTCCGCGCTAAAAAATCATCAACTCGCCGAGAGCAGGAATCCGGACCAGCGAAAGAAAAGGCAGAGGAACCAAAGAAAGTGAAGGAGGAAACTAAGAAACTTCCAAAGAAATCGAAACAAACAAAATAGCCCGCTCACGCGGGTTATTTTTTGCTATTCTGTAGTGTGCACTCTTTCATTCTTTCTTTCCCTAAACCCTAATCCCTATACCCTAACTCAAAATGGCTTCCCGACATTTATCTCGATCTCATGTTCTCCAGACGCTTTTTGAGTGTGATGCTCAAGGTGCCTTCGTCATTGATTCAGCACGCACAATACTCGCTCGAAATCTGAAAGATTTTGCAGAAGGGGATTCTGATGGCCCGTTTGCAGAATCACTTCTCGAGGGCATTCTTGCAAAGCAATCTGAGATTGATGCAGTCATGGCAACGTCTGCCCCACAGTGGCCACTTGATAAAATTGCTCCTATTGATAGGAATATACTCCGCATCGGACTGTACGAACTTCTTTTTGGAGACAAGAATGCAGTGCCACCAAAGGTTGCGTTGAATGAAGCTATTGAACTTGCGAAATCCTACGGCTCTGACTCAAGTGGAAAATTTGTGAACGGCGTTCTTGGTGCGGTTTATCGATCCATTGGAAGTCCGGGGAAAGATGACATGCCGAAAGACTCCACACCACTTCCACATGAACATTTAGGCGGTGTTGTCCTCACTACCATGGTGAATGACAAAGTGCAGGTTGCCCTTGTCTTAGATGCATTTGACCGCTGGACACTACCAAAAGCGAAATGCGCAGAAGATGAATTATCTGATTCCGCAGCGAAACGTGCAATGAAAGAAGATTTTGGTATTGAAGCAGAAATAAAAGCGGTCCTAGGTGAGCATGAGTTTATTGCCCATGACCCAAGTCTTGGGCGTGTGGTTCGTACCGTTGGCTATTTCCTCGTATCTACCCCTGAGGCAGTTCTGCTCACTGCTCCAATTTCTGGTGGCATCAAAGACGCTCGATGGTTTTCTGAGGATGCACTAAGTAGTGTATCTATTTATGAAGATCTTTCGGAGATGATACAGTCGGGTATACAAGAAGCAAAACGATTATGGCCATAACTGACGCTCACAAAAAAGCTCGTGCACAATTTGAAGCTCGCGCTGGCATATCATTCAAAAACACGATATTTATCGATACTGCTTTTACGCACCGCTCATACATCAATGAGTCCCGTTCATCGGTAACGAGCGCGTCTCACGGTGAGCATAACGAACGTCTTGAATTTTTAGGAGATGCTGTGCTTGAGCTTGCGGTGACTGACCACCTATTTCGTGCATATCCCGATTCCAACGAAGGCGACCTCACTAACTACCGTGCCGCTCTGGTGAATGCAGTAATGCTTGCAGACATTGCAGAGAGTCTCGGGGTAAATGATTGTCTGCTTCTCTCAAAAGGAGAAGCACGTGACCTTGGTCGTGCTCGTGCAACCATTCTTGCGAATGCTTTTGAGGCAATTGTAGGTGCACTCTATATGGACCAAGGGTACCAAGGTGCCGCTGACTTCATAAACCGTCATGTCATTACTCGTATGCCTGAAGTCTTGGCAACGGGCGCATGGAGAGATGCAAAAAGTGAATTCCAAGAATTTGCACAGGCAAAATACGGCATGACTCCAAAATATGAAACAGTGCGTGCAGAAGGCCCTGATCACGATAAAGAATTTGTAGTATCAGTATCCGTTGGAGATATTCAACTTGCTGAAGGGGAAGGGAAGTCAAAGCAAGAAGCCGAACAAAACGCTGCAAGAAAAGCCCTCCAAGAGAAAGACTAACTAGTGTCTAGCAGTTAGCGTTTAGGGAAAGTGTGCTAAACCCGGGTTTAGCACAAATGAGACCATGTGTAGCTTTTTGTGTGGGATAATTTTTATATGCTCAAAACATTTGTATGGCTGGGGATTTTTTTAACAGTGGGTCAGTTTGTCGCCGCATTTGGATTTGGCTTCTTTGCTGTGCCTATTTCTGTTGTGGTAGTTGGCAGTTGTTTCGTAATCTATGAGTTTTTCTCAAAAAGAGGTAAGCAGTCTCTGGGTGAGGTATCCAAACGTAAAGAACCTTCAGTCCCTGTCATTCTCTCTCTTTTTGTGGTATTTCTCATTCTTTTACCTCTTGGTATTGAATTATTAATGAACTTGCTTGGCATTCCTATTGCACACCCCTAAAAGCAAAAAGTTTAAAGCCAAAAGCTATCCTATAATACTCTGATGCATCTCACTCGTCTCGACATTGCGGGCTTTAAGTCTTTCGCTAAGAAGACTAGTTTTGATTTCAATACATCGGTTGTTGCAATAGTGGGGCCAAATGGCTCAGGTAAGTCAAATGTTGCGGAGGCGGTTCGTTTTGTATTAGGCGAGCAATCCATGAAGTCTATGCGTGGGAAACGGGGGGAAGACTTAATTTGGAATGGCTCCACCACAACGCCTCGAGCTAACCGTGCATCTGTTGCCATAACTTTTGACAACGCGTCACGCTTTTTGAATCTTGATTTTGATGAAGTCGTTATTGAGCGAATAGTGCACCGCGATGGTGTAAATGAGTATCGACTGAACGGTAGTCAGGTGCGTCTGAAAGACATTCTAGAATTGCTTGCAGGAGCTAATATCGGTGCCACGGGGCACCACATTATTTCCCAAGGTGAAGCTGACAAAATACTTTCTGCGCCTCCGAAGGAGCGAAGAGAAATGCTTGAAGACGCACTCGGCTTAAAGGCGTATCAGTACAAACTTGAAGAGTCTTCACGAAAGCTTGAGAAGACTGAAGAGAACATGCGACAGGTGGAGGCACTTCGAAGGGAGATCGCTCCGCACTTACGCTTCCTCAAAAAACAAGTTGAGAAAGTTGAAAAAGCTGAAGTACTCCGTGCATCCGCAGTTGTTCGTTTTCAGGCATATTTTAAAAGAGAGGAGGCATACTTAAAAATTGCGGGCGGTGGGTTCGAAAGTGAACTTTTAGAGAAGAGAAAAGAGCTTGCAGACATTGCGAGTAAGGTAGCTGAGGCAAAGCAAGCACTCGCACACTCTGAAGAAGATAAGCGCGGTGGAGCAATCCTCGAAATATCAGGTGCACTTGATGATGCGAGAAGTAAGCGAGCTGACGCACTTCGCAAAGCATCACGCCTTGAGGGGCAAATTGAAGCAATGGAGCGCACGATGAGTAATGCAAGTATTCCTCTCGGAGAAGTGTCTCGTTTGGTTGAAGAAGGCGAAAGGGCGCTTAGTGGATTTTCAAATACTCCTATTCAAGAAGTGCTTTCATTTTTCCGTGAATATTTCAGTAAATTTAAAGCACTTACTGCGCAGACCACTGAAGATTCAAATGATGTCGCACTTTTGAGGCGTGAGCGTGAGCTTGCGGTGAATACTGAAAAAGAATGTATACAGAGAGAAACGGAACTCGGAGAGTCGTTAGAAAAAATCAGAGCAGAGCTTGATAGCGCTCGAACGAATGAGCGTGAAAAAGAAAGAGCATTATTTAGCCTTGCTACCGCAGAGCGTGAGGTGCGTCATCGTCTAAATATTCTGGAAGGTGAAATAGGTCGACTCGGACTTGAAAAGGCAGAGTTTGAACGAGATTTACTGGAGGCGGGTACTCTTATTGGTAGAGAGGTTCTTTTGTATCCTGATGCCGATGTCTCTTTGTTGGCGTCACGCGATGAACAGGTAGAAGAAAAGCGTCAACTTGAAAAGACGAAGATTCGTCTTGAGGAAATGGGCACAGGTGCAAGTGCTGATGTGCTGAAAGAGCATAAAGAAGTGAGTGAGCGAGAGGCATTTCTAGAGCATGAACTTGCCGATCTTGGCGCTGCTTCGGTTTCCTTGAAAGGTCTTATTCAAAACCTTGAAGCTGAGCTCAGCGTTCGTTTCAAAGAGGGAATTGATGCTATCAATGCCGAATTTACTAAACTCTTTGCGTTGATGTTTGATGGAGGCTCAGCATCACTCGTGCGTGTTGAAGAGCCAGTACGAAGGAAAGTGGAAAGTGGGCTTGATGGAGATGCTGCTGAAGAGACGAGCGAAGAAACTGAAGAAACATCTGCAGGGATTGATATTTCGCTCTCAATTCCTCGTAAGCGCGTTAAAAGTTTAGTGATGCTCTCAGGTGGCGAAAGGACGCTCACTTCAATTGCACTTATTTTTGCTATGTCATCAGTTAATCCGCCGCCGTTTTTGATGCTGGATGAAACCGATGCGGCGCTTGATGAGTCTAATAGTCGCAGATACGGTGACATGGTGGAAGCGCTCTCAAAAAAATCCCAGCTCGCCATCATTACGCATAATCGCGAAACCATGTCGCGTGCAGGAATCCTCTACGGCATCACTATGGGCAATGACGGCGTGTCGAAGGTGTTGTCAGTCAAATTGGAAGAGGCAGTGAAAGTTGCCAAGTAATTCATCGCTTTTGCATCATGGACCCCGTTAGAAATCTACTTACATATCTTCCTCATTCTAAAATATTTTAGTTGAATACATATATGAAAAATAAAGCACTATCTGAGGAAATTTCTAACGGGGTGGACATATACGAAGAATCACTCGCATTTCATAAAAAAAACAAAGGCAAGATAGCACTTGCCTCCAAGGTTCCACTCAATGATAGGCACGATTTGTCGCTTGCCTATACACCAGGGGTAGCCGGTGCGAGCAGAGAAATCGCTAAGAATCCTGAGGCCGTCTGGGAAGTTACTTCCCGTGGTAACTTCGTTGCGGTGGTGACTGATGGCTCTGCAGTGCTGGGGCTTGGCAATATAGGACCTCGGGCGGCGTTACCAGTCATGGAAGGGAAATGCGTGCTTTTTAAGAAGTTTGCTGACATTGATGCATTTCCAATTGTCCTGAAGACGCAGGACATTGATACTTTTGTGAATACCGTCAAAGAACTTTCTTTTTCATTTGGCGCTATTAATCTTGAAGATATTTCAGCACCTCGTTGTTTTGAAATTGAAGAAAGACTCAAAGCAGAACTGGATATTCCTGTTATGCACGACGACCAACATGGTACGGCTATTGTTGTTGCAGCAGGACTTATGAATGCATTTAAAATAAATGGGAGCTCTTTTGAGAATACAAAGATACTCATCAATGGTGCGGGTGCTGCAGGCGTGGCGATATTGAAAATGCTCGTCTCCCTTGGTGCAAAGGATATTTTGATTGCCGACAGTAAAGGAATTATTAGTGCCGATAGAACGGATCTTTCTCCAATAAAAAAGAATCTTCTTGCGCTAACTAAACCGCATGAGATTCACGGAACACTTTCAGACGGTATTAAAGACAGGGAAGTTTTTATCGGCGTGAGTGTTGGTAATGTTCTTACTAAAGAAATGGTAATGTCTATGGCAAAAGATCCTATTATTTTTGCTCTCGCAAACCCTACGCCTGAAATAATGCCCGATGTTGCAAAAGAAGCAGGTGCATTTATTGTTGCCAGCGGTAGAAGTGACTTTCCTAATCAAGTTAATAATGTTTTGGCGTACCCAGGAATATTCCGAGGCGCACTTGATGCCCGCGCTCCACACATTACTGACGCAATGAAACACTCCGCAGTAAGTGCTCTTGCTAGTTGTGTTCCAAACCCATCTCCGGATTGCATTATTCCTGATGTCTTTGATACAAAGGTTGTTGAGGTTATTGCCCATGCTGTTGCAAAGGCCTCTATTTCAAATCAGTAACTATGAACGCATTTGATCAGTATCTAGCGCATGTTGAGCGGGTTACCGAGCTTCTGAAACTCTCTCCAGAAGAATCTCAGGTGCTTTTGGAACCAGATCGTATTATTGAAAAGAAACTTAGAGTTACAGTAGGAGGAGTTGTGGTTGAGCTTCCTGCGTACCGCGTGCAATTTTCAAATGCGAGAGGCCCCTACAAAGGAGGTATTCGTTTTCATCCAGCGGCAGACTTGGATGAAGTAAAAGCGCTCGCTGCCATGATGGCAATAAAGTGTGCAGTTGTGGGCATTCCTATGGGTGGGGGGAAAGGAGGTGTCACTTTCAATCCAAAGTCAGCAACCCCTGAAGAGATTAAGGTAATATCCCGAGCGTTCGTTGGTGCGATGTACGAGCATCTAGGGCCTGACAAAGATGTGCCTGCGCCTGATGTCTATACGAATGCTGAAATTATGGGAGTAATGCTCGATGAGTATGAAAAAAAGCTGGGACAGAGTGCCCCTGCAGCATTCACGGGCAAACCTCTTTCTTTGGGCGGTGTTCCGGGGCGTGACACCGCAACTGCAATGGGTGGCGTGTTTGTTCTTGAGGCGTATCTTAAAGAAAAAAATATTACTGCGAATGGTTTTCGTGTGGCGATTCACGGTTTCGGGAATGCTGGGGCAACCGTTGCCACACTTTTGTACGAGCGAGGATTTAAAATAGTCGGCATCGCTGATTCGAAAGGTTCAGTAATGAGTCAGCAAGGTCTCAATCCTGAAGTATTCGTTCATGTAAAAAACAATCACCAGTCAATTCGTGATGTCTACTGCCATGGGTCAGTGTGCAATGAGAGCAAGTTAGAAGTAGAAGGCGTCACTTTAGGTGAACCAAATGATGTTCTAGTAATGGATACCGATGTTCTTATTCCAGCCGCCTTGGACGGTGTTATTACGAAAGAAGTTGCATCTCGCATTAAAGCAAAGGTGGTGATTGAGCTTGCCAATGGTCCCACGACTGCAGAAGGGGATTTGGAGCTTGAGAAACGAGGTATTGCAGTCGTACCTGATGTACTCGCAAACGCTGGAGGTGTGACGGTTTCGTACTTTGAATGGATACAAGGCAAGACTGGAAAAATGTTGAAAAGAGAAGAGGTGAATGAGTCATTAAAAGAAGTGATGCATACCGCATGGAATGATATCTCGAAGATTGCGATTGAACATGGGGTTCATTATCGACTCTCAGCATTTATTCTTGCAACTAACAGAATTTTGCAAGCAAAGCGTGACAGAGGTCTTTTTTGATTGTGTATTCAGAAAAAACTTGACGGGTGTGTGTGAAGAATAGTAGGATAGCTGACCATGACCTTAGAATATTCTCCGTCACCTTTTCGGTGTACCTGTCACTTTGAAAAGAAGGGTGTACGAACCGTTCGCGTGCCAAATGCAGATTGTGAGCGACACGGCGAAACTGACTAATCTTTTTTCTAACTTTGTATTGAATACCGGCCATTGACAAGGGTGGTATTTTTGATACCATTCCCTTAATGACTAAAGCGATAGCCATTGACCTCAAGCCAACTGGCATCATCAGTGCTGTCGCTTTCTATTTCTTCGGTTTTTATTTCTGGGCCTAAGCCCAGAAATTTTCACATAACAGTAATAGTCCCTTTTACCACCAATCTAATTTTTTCCTATGTCTGAAAGAAGAAATCTCTTAGGGTTCGACTCACGAACTCGCTCATTTGACCCCGTGTGCTGGTGTATACGCCGAGGAGGTCAACGTATCAAGGATCCTCAATGCCCAAAGCACAAAGGAAAGTAGTCTCAATCGTATCTAGTCAATTAAAAATAGTCCCTTATATAATCTAATCTTTTTTCTATGTCAGAAAAAAATCCTATCTACTGCGTTCACATGCGTCACCATGCTTTTTGTCCAGAATGTAATGCTCAGTGTCCTCACGGAAAGAAAAGACGCCAATGCAATCTTTGCGGTGATCTTAGCTAAGTAGTACTAATTATGTCCGAATTAGAATCTCTATGGAAGTATTCTGCTGAAGCCTTGTTTGGTAACGGTATCTGTAAGCATGGTGTCGGGCGTCGAGAATGTCACACCTGTACACCATGCCTCTGCAGAATACAGAGGCATTCAAGTGGCTACATTGAATCGTTTAGAAGGAATACACTATGTCGTCGTATTACGCATTCCTAAAATATTTTTTCAGTAACTTCAATTCAGGAGTTTCATATCTGAAGGTCTTTTCGTATTTCACCTCAGTCGTTTTCAATGGATTTTCTTCAGTAGAAACTTGGGCGTAATTCGCGCCCAATTCTTTTTATATGCATGAATAGCTCTCTTAAAAAATTAAGTTTTTTCTCTATGGAAAAAATTCAAAGACTCACTGAGTATCGTCAGCAACTTATTAGCTCTCTATCACCACTCATCCTTAGCAGAAGATTGGAATGCAATCCTTATAAAACAAAAAGGATTGTAGATGAAATCAGAAGGGTCGGGCAGTGTATTCGCCAATCTAATCAGTAAAAATGTATGTTAGAAAAAATAGATCATTCCTTAGTATCACGCCGAGAAGAAAAGCAGTTCAGGTGTACATCAAAAGGCTGTACCGAATCACCCATTGTGAGTATTCCCCGTTACGAAATGAAGGGTGGCGTGCTCGTTTCGGTGCCAGTACTCCTGTGTCGTGAACACGCTGGACCTTTTCGTCCTTCTTAGTTAAAAAATAATCAAAAATGTATGTCAGAAAAAATAGAGTACCCACTCTTGCCAGATTCAAAAGATGTCTCTAGTATAGATTCTTTCCGTTTTCTTGATACGCTCATAGGAAATAAGGCGGCGGTGTCACCGAGTACACATCTGGAAAGGCGATTAGAGACTATTAGTGAAATTCTTGCACTCAAAAATGTTTTTGAGTATCTGTCGAGATCGACGTATGAAGGTATTCCTGGAGTAGTGCGGATAGATGGAAGGCAACCAGGACCGACTGTTGGGATTACTGTGTGTACTCATGGCAACGAACCCGCAGGGCTTGCTGCCGCAAATTATGTACTGAGTGAAGTAGCATCTAATACGCAGGATATAGCCGGAACGATTTTTGTTGTTCTTAATAATATTCGAGCGACAGAAAGTTACTTTAAAGCTGAAACAGCTGAAGAGGCACGTTTGGCGCGCTTTGCAGATGTGAACATGAATCGTTTGCCTGAAGCTGTTCAAAACACTGAAGCGGACACACGATATGAAGTTCTTAGGGCAAGAGAGTTACAGAAAGTGTGGGCACAATTCGACATTGGTTTTGACATTCATAGCACTACCCAAGACTCAGATCCAATGATTATTTCCATGGGTGACCAGCTCCCTGTATCGCTGGTGCGAGGTATGCCGATTAAAAAGATTATTTCGAATATCGATGAAGTGCAAATAGGAAAACCCTCTTCTCACTATTACGGTGTAGGAAAATCATCAGCACATCGTATTGGTATTGAGGCAGGTACACATGAAAAAACAGAAACCTTTCAGAGTGCTGTCAGATGTACACAGGTCCTTCTTCAGAATGCTGGAGTGTTTTCAGCTGAAGCCTCTTCTTCTAATTCTGGATACGATGAATATGTAGTTATGTCATCGGTCATGTTTCCGAACAGTTCTTATGAATTGGTCAGAGTCTTTAAAGATTTTGAGTTTGTTCCTAAGGGTACCGTGCTCGCAAAAGGCAATGGTTTCGATATTGTGGCTGAAAATGACTGCTGTACTCTGTTCGCTTCAAAAATTAAACCAAGTTCACTACAGGAAGAGGTTATGTTTCTTACAAAGCCTGTTCGGGTGTATTGAGTGAAATTAGTAAAAATAATTCAGTTGCATATGATTGAACACTTTAGCGATTACAAAAAACCAAGACTTAAAGAATCAAGAGGTCCACGAAGGAACAAAAGAGGTGAGTTGTTAGATGCGTACGGTGACGTCATATGCTGTGACAGATGTCCTTCTCCTGCAGAGGAGTATCACTGTTGCGGTGTCGATGGTATCTCCGGAGGTATTGTTTATTCATTTCATTGTGCCAGTCATTAAGCTCGGTTGGCATACACAAAACCCCTGTATAGGATAATTTAACGGTCGTTAAATTATCCTATACAGGGGTTTTGTTTTATATATTGATTCGGGCGATGTTTAGGCAGGTTGTACTAACTTGAAATCGAGTGTTCGGTTATCGAGGTCGGCACGCTCCACAATGAAGCGAACAGGGTCACCGAGACGAATCATTCGCTTTGTGCGAGCTCCCACAGCTGCGTATTTTTTCTTATCAAATTCGTAGGTGTCGTCAGTAAGGGAAGTAAGGCGTACCATGCCGTCTGCAGAAGTTTCGTTGTCGCTTACATAGATACCCCACTCTGTTACACCAGATACAACACCATCTCTCTCAGCACCTATGAAGTTTGCAAAGTATTCCACTTGCTTCATTTTCACGCTGGTTCGTTCAGCTTCAGCGGCAGCAACTTCACGTTCAGATGCATGAATTGCTCTTCGCTCTTGCTCTTCGGGGTCATCGGTAACTTTATTTCCTGAAAGAATGGTTGCGAGTGTTCGGTGCACCATTGTGTCAGGATATCTACGGATAGGAGAGGTAAAGTGGGCGTAGTTTTCAAACGCTAAGCCGTAGTGCCCAATATTTTTTGTTGTGTACACAGCTTTCGCCATTGAACGGATTGTTGCAGTTTTAATGAGGCGCTCTTCGGGCTCGCCTTCAATCTCCTTTAGAAGCTTGTTGATATCTTGTCCCACAGCCCCTTTTTTATTGAGTGTGAGTTGATGACCTATGGCACGCAAAAATACTGCGAGCTCATCAAGTTTCTCTGCGTTTGGTACGTCGTGAATACGATACACGAATAGACGGTTTTTCTTCCCTAGTTTCTCAGAAACGAAAGTAGCCACTTCACGGTTAGCAAGAAGCATTAACTCTTCAATGAGCTGGTGTGATTCTGTATAGAGAGTCTTTTTGAAACCTGTTACTTTTCCGCTCTCATCCAAGATAGGTTTTATTTCTTCAGAGCCAAACATAATGGCGCCTTTTTCACGACGCTCTCTTTTAAGTGTTTCGGCAAATTTCCACAAAACATTTATTTCTGAGTGGAGTGGAGCTGTTGCATCTTTAAGTGAGACATCAGCATCGTCGTAGGTGAATCGTTTCTGTGAACGGATGATGGTTCGCCCAAACCATCTTTCTTTTACCTGATTATTTTTCACGGTAAAAACTGCTGAGAAGGCGAGTCGGTCGACGTCTGGTTTCAAGCTACACAAATCTTCTGAAAGTTGTGGTGGGAGCATTGGCACGGTTCTATCAACCATGTAAACAGATGTTGCGCGCTTGTATGCTTCACGATCAAGTGATGTTCCTGGACGAACGAAATGTGTTACATCTGCGATGTGAATACCTACCTCTATAGAACCATCCTCAAGTGCTTTATATGAAATAGCGTCATCAAAATCTTTTGCGGTGTCAGGGTCAATGGTGAAAGTGAGTGTGTCTCGGAAATCACGACGAGTTTTTATTTCCTCTTCATTCCACGCATCTTTGTAGAGTTCCCCAGCTTCTTTGAGAACATCGGCAGGGAAGTCACCATCGAATCCTTTTGAGAGGATAATGGCACGAATTTCTGTCTCGTGTTCGCCAGCTCGCCCAATAATGCTTTTTATATTTCCCTCGGGTGTCGGCGTATTCCAATCAACAACCTCAAGAACTGCCTTGTGTCCTTCTGGTGCACCAGAGCTACCGGTAATTTTAAAATCAAAATACACTCGCCCATCATCAGGTCGGAGCATCATTCCTTGAGGTGTTCTCACAATTTCTCCAACAAACGAACTCGTCTTTCTTTCTACTACTTTTAGGACACGGCCTACCTTTACCTTGCCACGCATGGTAACGAGCGCTTCTACGACATCCCCTGAAAGGGCACCGCCCAAGCTCTCACGGTAGACGACAGCGTCACCCGTTGGGTCGAGCAAGAAGCCTTTACCGCTTCTGGTGATGTCGATAACTGTTTTAATACGAGCCCCTTTCTTTGCAGATTCTGCAATATTCTTTTTGGAGTGAGTACCACTATTTCTATCTTTTTTCATTTGTGAGAGTATAGCACATATATTGACATAGTGTTAATTCTGTTTTACTTTGAAAATATGGAAGACGAAGACCGAACATGACAGTATCAAGGGCGTGTTCGCGCTATTATTTTTAGACTGCGCCAAGCAACACATAAGCGCATAGAAAAGAAGCGGGAACGACTATCTCAGCGTAATGTGATAGTAGGTCTCTTTTTGGCATTTATTTCGCCTTTTAAGTTTGAAAATTTAAGGGAGATTACTATACCGGCACGTCGTCGACTGCTGAAAGATTTTCAAAGACGGCACAATTTAACTGGCATGGAAATGTATCACATGGAGCAAGATATAGGGCGCCGTGAGGGTTCAGCGTTCTAATTCTTTGACCTTTTGATGCTTTCTTGGTAGAGTCTCTCCTATGCTTACAATCAGATTTCAGCGCACTGGACGAAAGAATAACCCAGCTTTTCGCATAGTTGTTCTCGAAAAACAGAGAAGCCCTAAGGCGGGTAACCCACTTCAGGTGCTTGGTTCGTACAATCCAAAGACAAAACACACTGTTATTGATGCTGAACGCGTCAAACACTGGATTTCTAAGGGTGCTCAGCTTTCAGGAACCGTAAACAACCTTTTCATAACCAATAAAATCATCGAGGGCAAGAAAGTGAATGTCCTTGGTAAGAAGACTCCAATCAAAAAAGACGAGCCAGTTGCAGAAGCAAAAGCTGAAGTAGTGACTCCTGAAGCTCCTGCTGAAACTGCAGTGGCTGAAGAAGCTCCTGCCTAGTTTGTATGGCTTTTGAAGTTCATCCAGAACCAACTCTTGATCAACTTCGTCAGGAGCTTGCCCATGCGCGTGAGCAATTGAAAAAGCAATCCGTTCCTCCTCCTACGCTAGGATGGGAAGATGTGATTGACGACCTAGAAAAAGAAATTAAACGTCGAACAAAGGGTCAATAAAAAATCCGCCTTAGGCGGATTTTTCTTTAACGTCATGTCCTCCAAATTGCTCACGCAAAGCTGACACTACTTTCCCTGTATAGCGAGGATTGTTTGCTGATTGAACTCGGTAATCAAAGGATTCACGGATGACGGGTACATCTATACCCATTTCGTTTGCAGTCTTTATTGTCCATTCGCCTTCGCCTGTGTGTGAGACGGTGCTTGAAACGCCATCGAGCTTTGGTCCGTGGTCTTTGAATGCACTCTCAAGCCAACCGACGAGACGAGAATCAATAACTGAACCATTGTTGTAAATGTTTGCTGCACGAGGAAGGTCTATGTTGAATGGTGATTTTTCCAATATCTCAAATCCTTCACCCAAAGCTTGCATCATTCCGTATTCAATACCGTTGTGAACCATCTTCACAAAATGCCCAGCACCAGCTCCTTCAAAAAACTGGTACCCACCTTCCTTTGCAAAATCTTTAAAGAGTTCTTCGATATTCTCAAATCCTTCCTTTGAACCGCCAATCATAAGGCATGCGCCAGTCCGAGCCCCTGCTGGCCCACCGGATGTTCCTACATCAATGAAATGAATTCCTTTGGCTTTCAATTTCTCTGCACGTGGCGCTGCATCTTTATAAAAAGAGTTGCCACCATCAATAACAATGTCACCTGCGGAAAATGATTCTGCGATTCCACCGGGTGCAAATAATGCATCATCTACTGCCTGTCCCGCAGGAACCAAGAGCCAAGCAATTCTTTGCGGTGAAAGGGAAGTTGCCATTTCGGCATATGTTTTTACGGGCACAACTCCTTCGCTTCGAAGATTTTCTGCGGTCGCTGGATTATGGTCAAGACCAACAACTTTCCACCCTTTCTCCATCATTCGGCGAGCCATCGCACCACCCATTTTACCTAGGCCAACTATTGCGATTTCCTTTTTCATTTCAAAATAATAGCATTTGCCTGAACAACTGCTTCATCCGTATCTGGTGCGTATGAAGAAAGGGGAACCAGATTATCTTTCCAGAGTGCCCGCACAGCATCAGTAAATTTCCATGTCGCCCGTACCTCGTCTGCACTCACGAAAAGTTTTTGGTCGCCATCGATTGCATCGAGTATCATCTTTGCGTATTCAGCAATGTATTGTGTTCGCGAAGGGGTTTCATACAACTTGAATGTGAACGCTCGTTTTTCGATTCCACTCTCAAGAACGCCAGGTTTCTTCGTAATAAAATCAATCACTATTTCTTCTTCGGGCTCTAATCTAAAGACGACCTTATTTTTATAAGGAGCTTTGAATGAAATAACAATCTCTTTTCTTGCCTCATGCATTCGTTTTCCTGCTTCCAAGTACATCGGTACGCCTTTCCAACGAGGGGTGTCGATTTCGGTACGGAGACTAAAATATGTCTCGGTAGTTGATTCAGGGTCTATACCTGCAATTGAACGGTAGCCAGTATGTTGGGCTCGGAATGTCGACTCCGTTGCTGTATCAGAAGTGGGTGTCTTTAATGCGCGGAGTATTTCTAGGCGCTTGAGGCGCAAGTCTTTGGCGCCGTAACTGTCAGGCTTTTCCATAGTTATCAGAGCGAGCATCTCAAGCATGTGGCTTTGTCCGACATCTCGAAATGCTCCTGTGTGGTCATAAAATTCTCCACGACTTTCTACGCCCAAGGTTTCCCATAGGCGAACGCGTATTGATTCTATTGAATCACTATTCCATTCATGCTCGAGCAAGTTGTTGTCGAAACGGAAATCGGTAACACTCTGCAGAATGTCTTTCGCAAGATAATGGTCAACGCGGTATATCTGTTCTTCGGTAAAACAAGTGGCGAGGCTTTTTTCGAGCACTTCAGCGGACTTGGCATCCACACCAAAAGGTTTTTCAACGATGACCCTTGAGAGGAGTCCGCCGACGACTCCCTGTCTCACAATATTTTGAAAACCGGAGTGTGTGAAAATTGACGGTAATGTTTTTGGAGGGAGAGCAAGATACAGAAGGCGATTTGTTTTTCCTTGTGAGCGATCTTTTGTGTCGAGTGCATTTGCAAGTTCTTGATATCCTAGTTCTTCATCAAATTGCACGGCACTAAATGTGAAGAGGTCAACAAAACGATCAAGTGCACGCTGATCTACATTTCCGCGTGAATATTTCCGGATTATGCCACCCATGCGTTCCCGGAATTCACTCTGCTCCATTGCTTTTCTCGATACGCCAACAATGTTAAAGCCCGCAGGGAGTTTGCCCTTTTCAAATAGATAAAAAAGAGCAGGAATTACTTTCTTCGCAGCAAGATCCCCAGTAGCACCAAAAACAATAAAGGTGGTTGGGGAAGACATAGGGCTAGTGTATCGAGTTTAGGATGCAAGAGCCAGGGTTGAGTTTTCGCCTCGATTAAGCGCATATTCAAGGGTCTACAGAGCTATGCGACCGAATGAGTTGACCATTTAGTGCTTATGGATGATACTGTTTTTAACAGCTGATTTAGGCTGATTTACAAAGATAAATATCCCGCTATGGATAACAATCAGGATCAGGAATTTCTGGAATATGTAGTTAAGATGCTTGTCGATAATCCAAGCGATGTGAAGGTTAACCGTCAGGTAGACGAGATGGGTGTTTTACTTACGATGGACGTAAATCCAGCAGACATGGGTAAGGTGATTGGTCGCTCAGGCAACACCGCAAAGGCAATTCGTATTCTTCTTCGTGTCGTTGGCATGAAAAACAATGCGCGAGTCAATTTGAAAATTAATGAACCAGCAGGTGGTAGTCGCCCTATGGGCACTGGCTTTATGGGAAGCTCATCCATGGGAAGTTCTGGCTCAAGCTCTCCAATGAGTGCTCCTGCTTTTTCTGTTCCAGTAGACAGGGGAGAGCAAGGTGCAGCATCTCGCTCTGTCGATGAAGCACTTGAAGATCTTCGTCTCTAATATCTACCCCACTTCGAACACAAAAACACTCCGATTAATCGGAGTGTTTTTGTGTTACGTAGACATATGTGTGTTGTGATGTATCACTGTAGTACTACAGTGATACATAGCTCTGGTGTGTGAAAAATTAGGTGAGGGGGGTTTTGTGTTTTGTTTGTTTTATTGTATAATCTAAAAATGATACCAAAAATTGGAGGTGCAGAAGGCCTTGGTTTTCCAGGTCATAAGTCTCGTAATCACGAGTCAAAACAGCGTGTCTCAAAACCGGAAAAATCTACGGATACTACTCCACCAAAAAGGAGACGCTCATCACCTGGGAAAGATTGGGGTGGAAATCTTGATATTGATGTTTAGTTTTTGAAATGAAAAAAACAGTATTAACTTTTCATGTAGTTACGCTTTTTCCAGAGGCGTTTGAGTCGTATCTCGCTTCGTCAATTGTTGGGCGAGCAATTCGTGAAAAGCATGTGTTGGTGAAGTTTTATAATCCTCGCGATTTTGTAAAAGTTACTAAAAAAACCGAAAAGCCGTACATAAAGGTGGATGGTCGCCCATACGGCGGAGGTCCTGGCATGGTGCTTCAGGCAGAGCCGTTTTTGAAAGCGGTGGCTAAGGCTCTTGGAAAGAAAAAAGGCGTTGTTTATTTCTTTGATGCATCAGGAAAACAATTCACGAACTCTGACGCCCGCACCCTTGCGAAATCCACACATGTGGGACCTCGGAGGTCCCACATAGTGTTGATATGTGGACATTATGAAGGTATTGATGCTCGAGTTCAGAAAGTCTTGAAGGCTAAGAAAATTTCTATTGGCTCTTATACGCTCACGGGAGGGGAGTTGCCAGCTATGGTGGTTATTGATGCTGTGGCACGGCAAATCCCAGGAGTCTTAGGTACTTTTGAATCAATAGAAGAGGAGCGTGTTTCAAGTTCTGAGGTGTACACGCGTCCAGAGGTGCTGGTGTGGAAAGGTAAGAAATTCCGTGTCCCAAAAGTTTTGTTATCTGGAGATCATAAAAAAATTGAAGAATGGAAAAAACAGAAATAGTTTTCTGTTTTTTTCGATCCAGCGAAGCCGGAATTTCCTATGCCTCGTCCGCGAGGCAGGCTTTAGGGGGGACAACTAGAGACACCACGTAGGACATCCGATGTCCCACATTGATTGAGGTAGGTGATAAAATGACATTATGAAATTGTTCGGCGGTGCACCACGGGAAAGGTCGTCAAGCAATGAATCTGATGAACCAAGAGATCGATCTAAAAGAGAAACACTAAAACAGTTGGGTGCTCTGGTGCTCGTATCTGGTGTCGCTGGCTCTTCTAGAGAATCAGTGAAGCAACCACTCGGTACATTTGCTGAGCGTTTTAATGCGGCGGAACAGCTACGTGTGAATGGCATCACAGACTTTCAACGCACTGCGTATAAGCCTGAAATTAGCGAAGCGTTGGCTCAAGGAATTAATCCTGATTTGAATTACCCAGAGTCGCTTGGAGAACTGGCTTCTCGTCTGAAGGATGCAGCAACGCATTTCCTTGGGAAGGATGCAGGAATTACCGCCACAGCGAATCTAAAAAATATGGACGCATGGCGTATGTATCTTGGTCTTCCGCAGCTTCACGATACTTTTGGTATTTCTGATTTTAAACCAGAAAAAAGTACGGACGATATTTACTATTACCAAATCAAAGGTTTCAAAAGTGGAATCATTGGAGAAGATCGGAGGTGGTTTAAGAAACCTGAGGGTGTAACCATACAGCGGGCTGTTGAACGAGCTTCATATGATGATGAGATGCGTGCTCAGAATGTTGGCGGAATGTATAACGAGGATAGGCAAAACGGCATTATGGGTGGATACAAACTGACGCTCGGGAAAGATGGTGGAGGCAACTATCTTGCGTACTATGACAAATGGAAGCTCGATGGAACGCCAGAAGGGAAGGAAGGCATCGTAGGTAAAGCTTTCGAAATCTACGACCGTATCTACTACGACCCTCTGACATTTGAGGTCGTGGAGCCAAGGGCCGTTTCTCCAGAGGTTGTGGCTTGACCGCTCTACACCCTTCAGCTATACCCCGTGAGATAGGCACGGAATACATTATCTTTGTTGTGGAATATGATTAACATACACAGGCGGTGGTATTTGCAGGTTTTTATTTCATGAGGTATACTCTCTTGTAACCACTTTTGATTGTGTAACGGAGCTAGTGGGTTTTGATTTTTAGTACCCCATAGAAGAAAAACGCAGGGCGCGCTTTTTGCGTGTCGTCTGCGCTCTTATTATTTATTTCGGCTACTATAATATATGGCAAAATCACTACCTCAGAAAAAATTCTCTAAGTACCGCGCTCCACGTGTTCCTATGCCAGACCTCGTTGCACCACAGGTGGCGAGTTTCCGTGAATTCATTTCTGAGGGATTGAAAGAGCTTTTCAAAGAATTTTCCCCAATCGTCGACTATTCAAAAAAGAAGTTTGAACTCGAACTCGTCTCTTTTGAATTGGGTGAACCAAAAATTGACGAGTACGGAGCAAAGGAGCAGAAGATGACGTATGACGCACCGCTCAAGGCTACAGTTCGTTTGACTAATAAAATGCTGGGCTCTAAAAAAGAGCAGCCAATCTTCCTTGCTGATTTTCCTATAATGACCGAACACGGCACCTTCATCATCAATGGTGTTGAGCGTGTCATCATTCCTCAGCTCGCTCGTTCTTTTGGCGTGTTCTTTTCGGCAGGTGAAATGCGCGGGAAAGTTTGCTTCGGTGCAAAAATTATTCCAGCACGAGGCGCATGGATTGAAATCGATTCAGAAGCTGATGGTGCTATTTTCGTAAAGATTGACCGCAAGCGAAAGTTTCCTGTCACTACATTGCTCCGCGTTCTTGGTGCATCGTTTGATCGTGACCTCGTCACGCTTTTTGAACGTGTCCCTGGAGGCAAGGCTGCAATTCAAGCAACTCTTGAAAAAGACTCAGCAAAGGCTATCGAGCAGGCATATATAGAGATCTACCGAAGACTCCGCGATGGCGACCTCGCAACCCCTGATACTGCCCGTGAATATGTAAAGAGCATCTTTTCTCCAGAGCGATACGACCTTTCATATCCTGGACGACATCGCTTCAATCAACGCTTCAACCTCTCGATGGATAAGAAGGAGCTTGATATACGTACTCTTTCTATGGACGACATCGTCAGAATTGTCTCCCACATCATTGAACTCAATAACACTCCAGGTGCTGAAGGAGATGACATTGACCACCTTGGTTTCCGCCGTGTTCGTCAGATTGGTGAACTTTTGGAAGCCCGCGTTCGCGTTGGCTTGTCACGCATGAAGCGAAACATTCAAGACAGAATGTCGACTATTGATGTTGAAACAACACTTCCAACTCAGCTCGTAAACCCACGCCCCTTGGCTGCTGCAATTAAAGAATTCTTTACTGCGAACCAGCTTTCACAGCTCGCAGCTCAGCAAAACATTTTGGATGAGCTCGAAAACCTTCGTACCGTTTCAGCACTCGGTCCCGGAGGTCTTACTCGTGAACGCGCAGGCTTTGAGGTTCGTGACGTGCACACCTCGCACTATGGACGCCTTTGTCCAATTCAAACTCCTGAAGGTCAGAACATCGGTCTTATTTTGCGTCTTGCTACCTATGCTCGCATCAACGATTTCGGTATCATCGAAACTCCGTATGCAAAAGTGGTAAAAGGTAAAGTGACCGATGAAATTGTATACATGAACGCATTTGAAGAAGCGCAGTATCCAATTGCACACGCAGCAGTAGCACTTGATGGCAACACACTCACTGACGACTACGTAGAAGCACGTCGCCATGGGGAGCCAGTATTGGTTGCAAAAGATGAAATTAAATTCATGGACATCGCAACGAACCAAATGTTCTCGATTGCTACATCCATGATTCCATTCGTTGAGAACGATGACGCAAACAGAGCGCTCATGGGTTCAAACATGCAAAAGCAGGCAACACCATGTGTTCAGCCTGAAGCACCTATTGTGGCAACTGGTATTGAGGAAATGGCAGCACGCGACACCGGCCGACTCATCTACTCAAAGGAAGCAGGTACCGTTACTACTGTTGATTCACAGCGCATTGTTGTGAAAGATGAAAAAGGGAAGTCGATTGAGTACAAGCTGGAGCCATTTTCTATGACCAACGAGTTCTCATGCTTCAATCACCGTCCATCAGTATCTTTGAATCAGAAAGTGAAGCGTGGCGACCTCTTGGCAGACACATCATCTTCAGACAACGGACAACTTGCACTTGGACAGAACGTCAAAGTTGCGTTCATGAGTTGGAGTGGTAACAACTACGAAGATGCCATCATTATTTCTGAACGCCTAGTGCAGAACAATAAATTCTCCACAATTCACATCGAGGAATTTGATGTAGCAGTTCGCGACACTAAGCTTGGACCTGAAATTACAACCCCAGACATTCCTAACGTTTCTGAAGTCAAACTCCGCAATCTCGACGAAGAAGGAATTGTTCGTGTTGGTGCAGAAGTTCGACCAGGCGACATCCTTGTTGGAAAAGTAACACCAAAGGGCGAAACCCAACTCACCCCAGAAGAGCGCTTGCTCCGTTCAATCTTCGGCGACAAAGCTAAAGATGTTAAAGACACATCGCTCCGCATGGAAGGAGGAAAGCGTGGTCGCGTTATCGGCGTGCAAGTGTTCTCGCGCGAGCGTGGAAACAGCTTGGAATCAGGAACTATCAAGAAAATTTACATTACTATCGCACAGCTTCGAAATGTTTCTGTGGGTGACAAGCTCGCTGGTCGCCACGGTAACAAGGGTGTTATCTCAAGAGTGTTGCCAGTTGAAGACATGCCATACGGCGCTGACGGAGAGCCAATTGATGTCATCTTGACCCCACTCGGTATTCCTTCTCGTATGAACTTGGGTCAGGTTCTTGAAATGCACTTAGGTCTTGCTGCGAATGCCTTGCAGTATCAAGCAATCGTTCCTTCATTCTCTGGTGTTACTGAAAAAGAAATACGCGGAGAGTTGAAGACTGCAGGTTTTGCAGAATCAGGAACCATGAAACTCTTTGACGGTCGCACAGGTGAACAATTTGCACAGGACATTGCAGTTGGGTACATGTATATCTTGAAACTTCACCACATGGTGGAAGATAAAATCCACATGCGTTCAATCGGTCCGTACTCTTTGATTACGCAACAGCCACTCGGCGGTAAAGCTCAGAACGGAGGTCAGAGATTCGGAGAAATGGAAGTGTGGGCACTCCTCGGATACGGCGCTGCGTATACCTTGAGAGAAATGCTCACTATTAAGTCTGACGATATTCAAGGACGCTCAGCAGCATTCGATGCCATTGTGAAGCGTCGTCCAATTGAGCACACTCATACACCAGCTGCATTCAATGTGCTCGTCAACCATCTTCGTGGACTCTGTCTCGATGTGATTTTAGGACGCAATGATGGCTCAGATCCTGATTCCGCACCGGCACGAAAATTTAATAGAAATAGGACTGATCGTTAGATCCCTTCGGATCCGATGAGGCATCGCCTAATCCCTAACCACTAAAAAATATATGGATCAAAAAAGAGGAAAAGTCATTGATACATCCAATTTCGATTGGGTTGGTCTTAAGGTCGCAAGTCCTGAGCGCATTTTGGATTGGTCATGGGGAGAGATCAGAAAACCTGAAACAATTAACTACCGTACACAACGATCTGAAAAGGATGGTCTTTTCGATGAACGCATTTTCGGTCCTGAGCGTGACTTCGAGTGTTACTGCGGTAAGTACAAAGGTCCTCGTTTCCGTGGCATCGTCTGTGAAAAATGTAGTGTTGAAGTAACACGCGCCATCGTTCGCCGTGAGCGCATGGGCCACATTGAGCTCGCAAGCCCTGTTGCGCACATTTGGTTCTTGCGTTCTGTTCCTTCAAGAATTGCACTCATTCTCGGAGTGTCTGCAACTGATGCAGAGAAGGTTGTCTACTTTGCTGGCTACATTGTTACGAAGGTAAATACTGAAGAGCGTGATCGCTTGCTTCGTGAACTTGAAAGCGAATTCAAAACAAAATTCAAAGCAGTCACTAACGATAAAGCACAAACAGAATTGAAGGCGCTTATGAGTGCAGCAAAAGCTGACATTGATCGCATTCAACAAGGTGTCGTCTTGGATGAAATTGAGTACCATCGCTTCTCGGTAAAATACGGCACATTCTTCGAGGCAGGTATTGGTGCAGAAGCTATCTATAAGATTTTCAAGTCGCTCGACATGGACAAGCTCGTCAAAGAGCTTGAAACACAGCTCTTGAAGGCTGGTGCGGCGGAACGAGAAAAATTAGGCAAGAGACTTTCACTCATTCGTTCAATGATTAAGGCAGGTGTTCGCCCTGAGTGGATGTTTTTGACCCGCATTCCAGTTACACCTCCAGCACTGCGCCCAATGGTTGCACTTGAATCAGGGCGTCATGCGACATCTGATGTGAACGACTTGTATCGCCGTGTCATCAACCGCAATAACCGCCTTGTTAAACTTCGCGATATTTTTGCACCAGAAGTTATTCTTCGTAACGAAAAAAGAATTCTTCAGGAAGCTGTTGACGCACTTCTCGACAACTCAATTCGCCGTGGTGGTGCAGCATTTTCAGCTGCAAGTCAGTCACAGCGTCGTCCATTGAAATCCCTCGCTGACTATTTGAAATCAAAACAGGGATACTTCCGCTTCAACCTCCTTGGTAAGCGTGTCGACTACTCAGGTCGTTCAGTTATTGTTGTCGGACCAGAATTGAAACTTGACGAGTGTGGTCTTCCAAAGAAGATGGCATTGGAATTGTTCCGCCCATTCATTATTGCAAAACTCTTGGAACGTGAACTTGCGCACAACATTCGTGGTGCAGGCAGACTCATTGAAGAAGGTATTCCTGAAGTGTGGGCAATTCTTGAAGAGGTGATTCAAGGCAAGCATGTTCTTTTGAACCGCGCCCCTACACTCCACCGCCAAGGTATTCAGGCATTCCGCCCACGACTCATTGAAGGTAACGCTATTCAGCTCCATCCATTAGTGTGTCCTGCATTCAACGCTGACTTCGACGGTGACCAAATGGCTGTCCACGTACCACTTTCAGCTGAAGCACAAATGGAAGCTGAGACCATCATGTCTGCAGCTAAGAACGTATTGAAGCCGGGATCAGGACAGCCGGTTATCTTTGAGAAGCCACTCGACATTGCACTTGGTATTTACTGGATGACCAGAGATATTCCAAATGAAAAGGGCGATGGCAAGTACTTCCAGAGTCCAAACGCTGCTATTCTTGCGTACGACTTCGGTGATGTTGGTATACATGCAAAAATTTCTGTTGAGCCAACAAAAGACAACCCTAAGTACGCCGCATTTAAAGGAGAGCGTTTTGAAACAACGGTAGGCCGACTTCTCTTCAATTCAATTCTTCCAAAAGATTATCTCTTCATTAATTCTGAAATAAAGAAGACTCAGCTCAGTAAGTTGGTTGATGACATTATCTTTATCTACGGTCTTGAAAAGACGCCGGCTATTCTCGACAAAATTAAACACTTTGGTTTCCAGTTTGCAACGAAATCAGGTGTTTCGTTCAGTTTCGATGACCTCGCTGTTCCAAAAGGAAAGAAGGTAATTGTTGACGCAGCTCGCAAGGAAGTTCAAGAAATGACTGTTCAGTATGAAAATGGTTTGCTTACCGCAGAAGAGAAATTACGGTTGACCATTGAAATATGGCAGAAGGCAATTGGAGATATTGAAAAAGAAATTCTTCCATCTCTTAACACTCTTTCATCTGTATACACCATGGTGGTGTCAGGTGCTCGAGGCTCCGTTCGCCAGCTCTCTCAGATGGCTGGTATGAAAGGCTTGGTGACCAACACCGCAGGAGGTGTCATTGAATTCCCTGTGGTCTCTTCAATGAAAGAAGGACTTACACCAACAGAATATTTCACAACGACACACGGTTCTCGAAAAGGTCTGACCGACACCGCACTCAAAACAGCACACGCCGGGTATCTTACTCGAAGACTCTTCGATGTCGCGCAAGACATTATGGTTTCTGAGGCTGATTGTGGTACCAAGCTCGGTCTTGTGATCAATCGTATGCGCTCCACCGGTATGGAGGCCGACATTGCGAAACTTATTGTTGGACGAGTACTCGCAAAAGAAATTGTAGTAGGAGATAAAGTATGGAAGCGAGGCGCATTTATCTTGAAAGAAGACGCAGTAGAAATTGCAGCCCTTGGTGTTGAAGAAGCAACAGTGCGTTCTCCAATGTCATGTGCTTCAGAAAAAGGTATTTGTCAGAAGTGTTACGGCTCCGACCTCGCGACTCGCGAAATCATTGATATCGGTGAAGCTGTCGGAACAATTGCAGCACAAGCTATCGGTGAGCCAGGTACACAGCTCACTATGCGTACTTTCCACACAGGAGGTGTTGCAACTATCGGTGGTGACATTACGAACGGACTTCCACGTATTGAAGAGTTGTTTGATAAACGACCTCCAAAGGCTGCAGCGATTCTTTCTGAAGTTGCAGGAGACATCATAGAAGTTCGTGATGACATGGGTGTCAAAACAATCGTACTTCTTCCTGATCAAACATCAGACAAAAAAGATAAAATTGAATACGAAGTTCCTGCAAGACGTGTTGCCGTAGTGAGAGAAGGTATGCATGTTGGAAAGGGTGATGCGCTTACTGACGGCTCGATGGATCTAGATGAGCTCTTTAAGCTTGCGGGTGCACAAAGACTACAAGACTACATGATTGATGAGGTGGCAAAGATTTACGATCTTCAAGGTGCCCCAGTTTCTCACAAGCACATGGAAGTTATCATTCGCCAAATGTTCTCACGCGTTCGAGTTACTGATCCAGGAGACAGCTCGTTTGTTAAGGGTGAGGCTCTCGAAATGCGCACCGCTCATAGCACTAATCGTGAGCTTGAAGAAGCAGGAAAGGAACCTCTTAAGTACGACCGCTTGGTATTGGGTATTACTGAAATCTCTTTGAATCGTAAAAGTTTCCTTTCAGCAGCATCCTTCCAGCACACTACTCGAACGCTCATTACTGCATCACTCAAGGGTACCGTTGACCTTCTCGCAGGACTTAAAGAGAATGTTATTGTTGGACGAATTATTCCTGCAGGAACCGGATTCGTGGGTAGTAAAAAACATGCACGTGTTGCTGCATTCCAAGAAAAGCGTGCAAAAGAAATGGAACTTGAAATGGAACGAGACGAAGCACGGGAGAGAATCTCAGATATAGCGTAGTAGAGCTTATAGGTTTTAGGGACTAGGTTCTAGCTTTTCAAATCTGAAAGCTAGCACCTAGAAGCTAGCACCTAACACCTACCCATGAAGCAACCCATCAAACACATTTGGTTTGATTTCAGTGAGACGATTATTCGTCTCGATAAGCAGGCGCATGAAAAATTGCGTTATGGTTCATACGCTGAGATTGTTGGGAAAGCGGTCACGCCGGAGTTAGTTGAAGAATATGAATCGCTATTCAAAGTACATAAGAGTCATTCAGCAATCTTCGCTTCACTTGGGCTTCCAGACGGCTATTGGTCAGAGAGATATGCTTCGGCAGACCCGAGTGCTCTATTAAAGCTTGCAAATCCGAACATTCCTGATGTGTTGAAGCGTCTACGGGAAATTGTGCCCATCTCGGTATTTTCAAATGTGATGGCAGAAAAGTTTTTTCCAGCTCTTGGAATAGAAGCTACATGGTTTGCTCATATCTTAGGACCTAAACAGGTGAAGAGTCCAAAACCAGCACTCGACGGATTCAAGCTTATGATTGAGCTTTCGAATCTTCCTCCAGAGAATATACTGTTTGTTGGGGATAGTGTTGAAAAAGAGCTAAAGCCTGCTAAAAGTCTTGGACTCCTCACTGCGCTCATGTGGAGTACTTCACCCGAAGCCGATTACTGTTTCCAAGATTTCGAAGATATTGTAAAACTTGTCACATAATGAAAACTGTTGGTATTAAAAAAGCTGAAACCTGGCACCTGAAAGCTGTAAGCTATTCATCATGAGCGACACAGTAAACAAGATTAAAGACAGGCTGACCATTGTTGAGGTAGTACAACAATATGTGAAGCTCACGCGAGCGGGGAAGTACTACAAAGGACTTTCGCCATTTACCAAAGAAAGAACTCCATCATTTTTTGTTTCTCCTGACCGCGGGCTCTATCATTGTTTCTCATCTGGTAAGGGAGGAGACATGTTTACATTCTTGCAAGAAATGGAAGGCGTTGATTTTCGCGGTTCCCTAAAGATGTTGGCAGAAAAAGCAGGTATCCCTCTAGAAGATGAAAAACCAGGAGAGCGAGATTTACGTGAGCAATTGTATTCCGCCCTCGCCTCAGCGAGCAGTTTTTTCTCTGAAACATTAAAGGAAAAACCTGAAGCGTTTTCGTATCTGAAGACGCGTGGTTTGACCGAAGAGACTATCTCTTTGTGGTCTTTGGGGTACGCACCAAATGCATGGCACGAACTTCGTGATTTTTTGCTTGGTAAGAAATTTGATGATGTCCTTCTTGAGCGTGCAGGCTTGGTGAAGAAGTCAGACAGTAAGCCTGAATCCGAAGATATTGACTCTAAACCCGATACCCTAAACCCTAAACCCTCAGTCGCTTTGCGACCATACGACCGTTTCCGTGGTCGTATTATGTTTCCCATTAAGGATATTTCAGGAAGAGTCATTGGATTTTCTGGTCGCATATTCGAGGATGATCCAAAACATCCACAGGCGAAATATTTAAATTCTCCAGAGACACCGGTGTTCGATAAATCACGCGTGCTCTATGGACTTGATAAGGCTCGTGAAGGTATTCGTGAGCTAGGAGCAGCACTTCTTGTGGAAGGACAATTAGATCTCCTTATGGCGCATCAGGCAGGCTACCACAACACTATTGCGACCTCGGGTACTGCTTTCACACTTCCTCATGTGGAGATTATTAAGCGGTACACTCAGAACCTCCTCATAGCATATGACGGCGACAGGGCTGGCATTTCAGCTGCTGGTCGTGCTGCAAGTATTGCTCTTCAAGCAGGTATGAATGTGAAGATTGTAAAACTTCCTCCCGAGAGAGACCCAGCTGACATTCTGCTTGAAAACAAAGAATTATTTAGAACGGCAGTCAAAGGAGCTCTTCATGTTGTGGATTTTTATCTTGCACACATTGCAGACGCTAAGTATGACCCACGCACATTTCGTCTCGAGGTGTCGCGTACAGTACTGCCGTATGTTGCAATGATTCCCCACAAAATAGATCAGGCACATTTTATAAAGAGAGTTGCAGAAGTATTGCAGGTCGGAGAGGATGCAGTGATTGCAGAGCTGAAGAAGGTAGATGGGCGACCCTTGGTCGGATCCGCAGGGATCACACAGGTCGCACCAAAAGACCAGAGTGTTTTCACTAATTCAAAGCTACCAACCTCTAACGCATCAAGAGAGCCCTTCTTGTCACGGGGTGATGTACTCGAGCGTCTTGTATATGGACTCTTTCTTCTGTTCACAGAAAAGAAAGAAAAAGAGTCCGCTGATATAGCTCTCGGTGCTCTTAAGGGAGCTCTTGGTGAAGAGCGTACAGAAGAACTGCTTGGGCGGTCTCTCGATACGAGTGCCGCGTTGTTCGAAGCAGACTTTTTTCTTGAAAGTCACGCCGATGAAGCCCTTCGCACAGAGGCAGTCAAGGAAGTGTACGAGGCACTATTGAAGGAGTCACGACATGAACGGTATCGTGAAGTGGTGGCACTGCTTCGAGTGGCCGAAACAGCACATGATGGAGTTCAAACGGAAGCACTTATGAAGGAGTTAAACGCGCTTGCGCTCAGGCTCCACTAAGGATAAAGTCTACTAATATTTGATATGGCAAAGAAAAAAACAATAAAGAAGTCAAAGAAGTCAGTAAAACCAGTCGCCCGTAAGAAGGCGCCTTTACGTAAGGCGTCCAAACCCACTTCAAAGTCAAAACAAAAACCAAAGTCCCCTAAGAAGGTAGCTGTTCGTAAGGCAAAACCTGCTCCAAAGAAGGTTGCAAAAGTGAAGGCACCGAAGCCTGCAAAAGCAGTCTCAAAGAAGAGCTTGGTGCTTTTGGAAACAAAAGCAGCACGCCTTGTTGCAAAAGGTAAGGAACGAGGATATGTGACCTACAACGAAATCTTAAAAGAGTTTCCTACCATTGAAGAGAATGTTTTCTTCCTTGAAGAGCTCTACGAGCGTCTTTCAACCTCAGGTATCGATGTATTGGAATCAGGTGGAATGCTCGAAGAAGTTCCTGACGAAGTCGTGATGCGTGGAGGCTACCGTGGAGAAGGCTCGGCACACGACTCCATACAAATGTATCTCCGTGAAATTGGTCAGTACCCACTTCTCACTGGCCCTGAAGAGCGAGCTCTTGCAAAAAGAATTACCGAAGGTGATGAGGAAGCAAAAAACTTGCTTGCTCGTGCAAACCTCCGCCTCGTGGTTTCCATTGCAAAGAAGTACGCATCTCGCTCATCTGACTTGTCGCTTCTCGACCTTATTCAAGAAGGGAACTTAGGTCTCTTTAAAGCAGTCGATAAATTTGATTACGAAAAAGGCTTCAAGTTTTCAACCTATGCCACATGGTGGATTAGGCAAGCTATTACTCGTGCTCTTGCTGATCAATCACGCACTATCCGTATTCCTGTGCACATGGTTGAGACAATCGCCAAGTACAAACAAATAGTTCGACGTCTCGAGCAAGACTTGGGCCGTGATCCAATGCCTGAAGAAATTTCTGCAGAAATGGGTGTGGATGTTGAAAAGGTCTACCAGATTGAGCAAATCAACCAAGAAACACTTTCTCTGGAAGCACCTATCAGCTCATCAGATGATGACGATGCATCAGCTCGCGGTGACTTCGTGGCAGACCATTCTCTGCCAACACCTGACCAAGAAACAGCACATCGTATTCTTGTTGAACAGCTTCATGAAATCTTGGGTGATCTCACACCAAAAGAAAGAAAGATTCTCGCCATGCGCCATGGTCTTGAAGACGGTATTTACCACACCCTTGAAGAAGTAGGGCAGGAGTTCGGAGTTACTCGTGAACGCATCCGCCAGATTGAAGCAAAAGCCCTCGAAAAAATCCGCACCCACGGCAAAGCGAAGAAGCTGAGAAGCTATTAAATTCTCTAGTAATTGTATTTTCTAGAATCTATTAGTGATTTTATATTATGTCTCGCCTTATTGAAGGAGGATCGGATGGTCGCCAGCCTCTCGTTTCTGGAATTTCTACCATCGCTTCGGAACGTGTAGGTGGTAAGTATCGTAATAAGGTGTTATTCGCTGTTGGGTGTGCCATCCCTCTTTTTATCGTAACTATTCTAGCTACTGGAGCAACCGTTTTCATGTTAGTGGCGGGTGTCGGAGACCGTCTGATGGGGAGGTAGAAAAATGTGGAACCTCCGAGGTTCCACCTGAATAAAACTACTCACCCCCCTAAGACGAAACCTTAGGGGGTTTAAGATAAAAATTCATATACGCATATTCCATCATTTCCATATATGGGAGTACTTCCCGATAGTGCTCGGATTCTATATATCAGTTAACTGATATATAGAATATTTGTGTATGTAGGGTTTACGAAACCCTACATATGTTGAGCAGTATCGGAGTTATTGACAGATATTATATTCCATGCTATTATAAACAACATTAGTCACGCTGGCTTTACTTCTTTAAAAATATTCGTATGTCTGAAACACTATCTGTAGTTCCTGAGATGGCACCCGGAAAAGCTCGTCGTGTTTCGCGTGAGTTGACTGCTCAGCAGCGTGATAGATTGATGGCCACTTTGTGCCTTACGGCTGGTGCGGTAGGTTTTATTTCTTTTCCTCTCCTTCTTTGGGGCAGCGCTGCAGCCCTAACGGCTTATTATGGGGGAGTCGCTGTAGCGGGGATCGGTACGGCAGCAGCTATAAAAACCGCGATAGCAGGTGCTGTGGGCATTCTTGCGACCGTAGGTCTTTCAATCGCAGAGAGAAGCGACACTGTCAGAGTGGGGTCCAAGTTTGTAAAAGAATCAAGGCGGATTTAAAAGAATTGACACAAAAAAGAATTCAAAACCCGCCTCAAGCGGGTTTTTTTGAAAATTACCTCCTCTGAAATCCTCGAAGGTATAATGGGTGAGTGAGTAAGCTATCTAAGAAAAAAAAACTAAAGTACCCCATAAAACACTGGAGTCACTCCTCTTTGATATCGTTCTTGCGAAACCCGCTTGCGTGGTACAAGCGGTATGTTGAAAACGTAAGAGATACTCCGTCTACACCTGCTGGCATTATTGGACGCTCTGGGCATGTGGCACTCCAGCATTTTTATAGTGGACTTTCAAAAGAAGCGTCTGTCGCATTAGGGCTGGAGTATCTACGAAATGTTCCAGACTTTGAAGTCCAATTTGGTAAAGCAAAAAGCAAGCTGGCACAAAAGAAGAAGAGGCAATCAATGGAAAAGGATTACCTTCAGGCAGTGTCTTTCTATTTAGAGCGTCCACCAAAACATAAAGTCTTAGGAATTGAAGTTATGGGTATGGCAGAAGTTCCAGGACTACCGCTCCCAGTGAAAGCGATTTCTGACTTAGTGGTTGAGTCTCGTGTTGAAAAAGGTGCGGTTGATATTGTTGATCATAAATTTGTTGATTCGTTCAGTAAAAGCGGTGCTTCAAAACCCTTGTTTGTGTTGCAGGCAATGTTTAATTACTACACCGTTAGTGCTCTTTTTGGCAAGCCAGTTCGACGTTTTATTGTGTACGAGTGTAAGAAAAGAAAGAACGCCGATGGTTCATCTCAAATGCGTCGGTATGTATTGGACTTTAAAGAATGTGCAGAAGACTTTGAAGTGTTTCATCGCCTCATTAACGATGCGAGCGCAGAAATATTACGGGAGCGTATGTACCTACCAAACCCTTCCGACATGTTTGAAGGTGAAAACTCCTTCGACATCTATCGGCTTGGACTCTGAAGCTGAGTCAAGTTATTAGCCACTAGGGCATAGCCAATAGGGAATTTACATCCCTAAACCCTAACCACTAACTACTAACTACTAAACCCTGCTTCTACTTTCCTGCCAAAATCCCATCAATGATTGTTTTTAGTTGTTCCAACGGCTGAGAGCCAGGAATAGGGTATTGTTTTCCGTCCTTTGTAATGGCGACTGAGAAAGGAGTTCCTTGACCTCCTGCAGCAACTGCATCGTTGAATTCTTTACTTATCTTATCTTGATAGGTTCCAGCGATAACGCAGGCATTAAATTTCTTCGCATCAACTCCAACTCCTTCTGCTGTTGCGGTAAGTTTTGTTATGTCGAAAAATGTATTTATTGGTGCTTGCGTAAATACAGAATCAATGAATTTGAAGTATGTTGCATTGCCACCAAGCGCCGCTGCACACTCTGCTCCGAGAGCAATTTTTGGTGCGTTAGGGTGGAGTTGTTGAAGGGGGAAGTTACGGACGACCCACGCAACCTTACCGCCATATGCTTTGACCACTTGCTTCATGGTGCCGTCAAACTGTTTACAAAATGGACACTCAAGGTCGGTGTATTCAACAATAACTATTGGTGCATCAATGCTACCAATGATGTGATCTGCGGAAGTTACGCCTGGAATATCTTTTTGTGTAACGGAGGGTGTGTTTGTATTCGTATTTGTGGTGGGTGCGTCAGTGCGACCAATAAAAAAGAGTGCGCCACCAATTAAGGCTCCAGCAAGTACGATAGCGACAGGGATTGAAAGGTTTTGTTTTTGTTCCATAAATTAAGAGGTTCTCTAGTTAGTATTAAATGATAGGATATCATACAGAATATCATGTACGATTGGGTGATTTTTAGTATTTTAGGCCTCGTTGAAGGTATCACTGAGTTTCTTCCGATCTCTTCGTCAGGGCATCTTATAATCGCTCGTGAGCTCCTTGGTGCCACGGGGACGAATAGCCTTGCTGTTGACTCGGTTTTGCAGTTAGGAACCATCCTTGCGGTTGTTGTGTATTTTTCTAAAGATTTACTTACTTTGGCACACACAGCACTTAAGAAGGTGATGGGAAAACCTGTCAGAGTGGAAGATGGGCGACTACTACTCGCGCTTATTGTAGGTACCGTGCCAGCTGTAATTTTAGGCATTCTGCTGGAAAGCACGATGGACACTGTGTTTCGAAATACACACCTTGTTGCGTACGCGCTCATTGCAGGTTCAGCAGTTTTTCTTTTGGCTGAGTATATTTCAAAACGTTACAGAACACAGACAGGTATGGAGGCGGTAGGTTTTTGGAAGGCAATACTCATTGGTCTTTTTCAGGCCCTTGCCTTAATTCCTGGTATGAGTCGCTCGGGTATGACAATTTCAGGTGGCCTGTTTTTCGGACTATCGCGTGAGGCATCCGCACGCTTCGGTTTTCTTCTTTCGGTCCCCATTATTTTTGGTGCAGGATCTAAGAAGTTTTTAGAGCTTGCCGGAACAGGTGCTCTTGGCACTATTGGCGTCCCACTCATTCTTGGAAGTGTTGTTGCTTTTGTGAGTGGTCTTCTTGCCATACATATACTTTTGAAATTCCTCCGAACGCATCCGCTCTATGTATTTGCGGTGTATCGAGTACTTTTGGCAGTTACGATACTCACTTTTCTCCCACCGCTCTAATAGATTTTATATATTTAGTGATTTGATATATCATATCAGTGATATGATATATCAAATCACTTTACTTAATCTTGAACATTAGGTTCTAGCTTAAATTTCTGAAAGCTAGAAACTAGCCCCTTTTCGGTGTCTGCTTGCGGGACATTCCTTTCCCAATCAAAAACAATAGTCCAAGAAGGGTGAGTAATAAAAGGGGATAGAAGACCCATTGATAGCTGACAAGGAATAATAAAATTGTTTGGAGTATCCGCATAACGCCCTCTGAGGCAGGTGCAGTAATTGCTGTGGCCATTAGTGCATCACTATTGACAGGTGCACGAAATGTTTCAGCTCCTAAGACTAATCCTTGTGATGGAGTTGCGTCAGATGAAGCGGTAGTTCCGTTTAGTGAATTTTCAAGCGCGACCACCGCACTTTCTCTTAGTTGCTCTGTTTCTTTAAACACGGTATTCGCAATCGATGCAACAACAGGAAGTGCTACAGATACTGTATTTTGTGCAACACTCGCAACAGTCCCAAGTGCCTGAACTAATGCAGGTGCTGGTGGACGCTCTGCTATATCAACAGCAAGTGTTTGTGTGTTTGCTGATACAGAAATTTCAGTACCTGTTTTTGCATCAACAGTACCTTCAAGTCGTGCTGTTATCGAGTGAACTCCTTTTGTTGTAGTCCACGTGCTCGATACTATTGTGGAGTTTCCAGCATCAAGTTCAAAGTGTGCAGTACCGACTTGTATCGCATCGACAGAAAAAACTGCGTCACCAGAAATTTTTGTTGCACTCGCGTTGTATACAGGTAAAAATATACGCACCGATTCTTTTTCGATTACGGCATTTTTTGAAAGCCAGATGTTCCCTGCAGGAATCCCCGCAGAAGCTGTTTCAGCCACGGCGTGCAGAGGACTTGAAAATAGTGCAATGAGTATCACTGCACTCGCTGAAATTAAGAAACGTCTCACTCTTATATTGTATACCCCGTGAGATATAAAAATGCCACTAAGTATAGATTTCAAGTCTAGCACCATTAGAGTTTTAGAGATTGCAAGAGATTAATTATCTCATGGGGTATACCCCTCCGTAGCGGTTCCTATCTACTACTTTTGTCTCCAGTTTGCTACTATTCCATATATGCACGGCTTCCGCCCTATGGTTGTATATGGAGTTTTTGGCTCCGCACTTATTTTTTGTTTTGTCGCAACCCCGACATTTGCCGCCACTCCATCGATGGTGGTTGATGGGGGATCAAACACCATTACTTCTCTTAATCAAACCACAATAGTGGTAAGTGGAAATTCTGGACTGGACGGTATTGGTGGCACATTTCGCTCAGGAACCTCCACTGTCGCTTTAGTGGATTCTGTCGGCACCATCCTCACTGCTGAGAAAGTATTTACTTCTCTTGATTCAAAAACTTACTCGCTCTCTTTTGATACGACGTCTCTGGTTGATGGCTCTATTACTGCCTCTCTTGAAACTATTGCTACGGAAGGAAACACCGTTGGTTCTCTTTCGGTCGTAATAATAAAACAAACAATCGCGTCTACTCCTAACTTTGAATTTTTTATTCTCCCAAGCGCGACTGATTCAACTGAGTGTGTAAGTCGTTCGGGAGAGTTTTTATCATACAGTTCTACTACCCCGACAAATAAAGTTGTATGTGCCCTTCTTTCAACAACTACCGCAGAAGTGTTCTCGGCTATTAATACTAACGCGCACTTATTTACTGCAAACGATTCGTTCGCTTTTACATTCAATGACTCTTTAGGAAATACAGGTGCAAGTACTGTCACGGTTGCAAACATCGACACTACCGTACCAATAATTTCAATCGCTACTCCTGAAAACGCCACCACTACTGGTCAAACACTAACCCCGAGCGTGTTTGCAACTGACACAAATACCGTCACTCTTGGATGTGTACTCGATGGCGTGTCACTCGCCGATTGTGTCTCCCTTATTGGGGGACTTGCAGGAGGAAACCACACATTTACGGTGAACGCTCTTGACTCAGCTGGTAACACTTCAGCGAGTTCCTCAGCGTTTGCTGTTGCGTTCGCCAATCCGCTCCTTTCGTTTGTTGCATCTTCCTCTCCTTTAGTTCTTTTACCTATTGACCAAACCGCCACGACAACACTCTCCGTTGCTTCAGGTGTCGGTACATCGACAATCGCAATTCCCGTAGGTACTTCCATAACGAGGAGCGATGTCACGGCGCTATCTACAGGAGATATTTCATTAACCGCTATTGATAGCAGTACTCTCTCAAACATAGCAACAGGCGTTGTTATTGATGGCGCATTGCAATGGGGGGTTCCAGGAGTAGGGCTTGAATTTTCAGAGGCAATAACAGTGAATCTGTATGTGGGCGTAGCTCTTAATGGGACAACGCTTACAGTATACCGCTCGCTCGCACTCACAAGCGGTTGGACACAAGATGGGCTCGTTTCTTCAACCTGTGTAGTGGTAAGCGGTCTCTGTTCATTTTCAACAACAAAAGCATCCTACTTTACGAGCGTACATGTGCCTGCTCCCACACCTCAACCAAGTGGTGGCGGAGGCGGAGGCGGAGGAGGCGGAGGTGGAATTATTGGTGGCGTTAGTGTATCTACACTAAATATCAGTTCATCCATCATATCCACCCCGACTGCAGTAGTAGCGACACCAGTAGAAACTGTTTCAGTTTCAGGAAGTGTTGGTAGTGTCTTAGGTGCTTCTACTTATAATTTTACTCGTACTCTTAGGGTGGGTTCTAAAGGTGATGATGTGAAAGCTCTCCAAGAACGACTTCGTGATGAAGGTGTATACTCCGGACTCGTAACTTCCTATTTCGGCATCGCAACAAAAGCAGGTGTGAAGACGTATCAGGAAAAGAATGCGCTTCCTGCTGTCGGCATTGTCGGCCCAATGACACGTGAGGTTCTAAATAAGGGAGTGGTACAGAAAACACCAGTACATACACAAACACTCAGTGATACTCAGGTATCGGCGATACTCGAGCTTCTCCAGTCGTTTGGCGCAGATGCCACTGTGATTGCAAATGTTAGCGCGTCACTCGGCAAGTCATTGCCATAATTAAAAAAAATGAAAAAATTCTTTTGGCACATCAAGAACTACTTTATCCCGACAGCTGGAAATAAGTATCACCCTCATTTTTTCAGAAAAGAAACAGCGATAGCCATCGGCGCTGTTTTAGTGTTTCTTCAAATAGGATATTTTGTTCATACGACCCTTGTCTTTAATAAAACAGGATTTTTGGCGGCGGTGTTGCCGGGGGTACTTACGGCACTCACCAATGATGATCGTGCGAAAAACGGCGTCGGCACACTTATTGAAGAGCCACTTCTTACCGTCGCAGCGCAAAAGAAAGCGGCTGACATGGCTGAAAAGGGGTATTTTGCTCATGTAGCGCCAGACGGAACAACCCCATGGCATTGGCTTGATCTTGTTGGGTATAACTACTCATATGCAGGCGAGAACTTGGCTGTTAACTTTACCGAATCTAAAGATGTTGAGGAGGCATGGATGAAGTCGCCAACGCATCGAGCAAACATTGTAAAGTCTGAATTTACACGCATTGGCATCGGCACAGCTCAGGGAGTGTATGAAGGAAAGGATGTTACTTTCGTTGTTCAGTTTTTTGCCACCCCTGCATCGGGGGGAAAACCAGCTTCAACTCCTGTTTCAACAAAAACAACTCCTACAAAGACTGTGCCTGCAACAGAGCTTGCCACTTCCGATAAGGTATCTTCAAATGTTTTAGGTTCTGAAATCAATTCATCTCTACCTACGGCAGTAAATAATCCGATTGTAGAAGGTCTTGTATCTGCTGCGGCATCACCGAATCAAACACTCCTCTACATACTCGGCGGTTTGATAGGGCTCATAGCGCTCCTGCTTTTTCTCGCTATATTTATGCATGTAAAAGTACAATATTTGGGAGTGATTGGCGGAGGGTTATTACTCCTCGGTCTTGCCATAGGATCCTTTTACTTCAGTGCCGAAACCCATGTCTCGAATGTAGATTTGCCAACGGATACTGAAGAAGCGTCTAGGGGTTAGCGTTTAGGGTATAGACTCAATTACCTGACATTCGATTAGGGTACTGGGTATTCTTACATGCCGGTTAAATGGTATATAGGAATTGAGGTTGAGAGCTTCTAACGCAAAACTTGACATAATTACAATCTGGTGGTATTCTACTGAAGATTGTTAAGATATTAATTAAGTAACTAAAAGTATGATTGCAGCAGGAATTGAAGGAAGAAGTTTAGCTATAGAAAGGGGAAACGACGAAGTAGAGGCTGGAAAATCTGTTCGCACGAGTGTGAAAATAGCTGACCGTAGGCTTATAGGTTTAGGTAAGTTTATGTTGGGCATAGCTGGCTTTACTGCTACCGCCGTTGCTGTAACTGCTCTTACAGGTGTTGCTGGATTTCTACCGGGCTTGATAGCAGGAGCCACATTTGGGTATCTCGGAGCTCACGGGCTTCTTGAGCTCGTAACAGGAAAGAAACATTTTGGTTTAGAGCCTTTAGAGTAGATGAAAACTAAAACTCCCCGGGGTAGAACCTCGGGGGTTTTAGTTTTCATCTCGAGGTTTCGCCTCGGGATGTTTCAAAAATCTACCCTAAACGACCCCTTCGGATACGACGAAGCGTCGCCCAACCGCTAAACGCTAACCCCTTATCAAAACGGCAGTGTATGCGTAATAGAAGAGGCTTTTTTTGATTCCCATCCGCTGGTATCGAGAGTGATATCCTTTTTCTTTCCGAAGTCCGAGTAGGTTACTTTCCCATTCTTGAGTGCATATTCGTAAATATCTTTTGTGATACGTACATCATCAATACAGTATTTAATCACTTTTTCTTTCTTGCCCTCGTTCCACCATTTTATGGCATCGAGTCCGTTACCACTTTTCTTTTTACCCAAGGTTCCCGAAGCGACTGAATCAAGTTTGATGCGTCTTCCGAGTACATTCTTTATTTCCGCCAGCAGGTCTAAACTTCTAATTTTTGTAAGATCACCCGCGTAGTATCTATTGAGAATTGGAATATCAAAATGGTCTGAGTTGTAGCCGATAAGTAAATCTGCGCGCTCTAGAATGGGCCAGAGTTTTGGTAATTCTTCCACCTCGTATGAAGTAAACAAATCCGTTTCTGTATCGTGAATACAGGCCACCGTGAGGTTCATGGTTGATGGGTCAAATGCGCCACCTATGGCGGCATTTGTGGTTTCAATGTCGAGAGTAATACGGCGCATAGCGAACAGGGGATAGCGTTTAGCGTTTAGCGTTTAGGGAAACAGCAACATCTTGGAGGGGGAGGGTTTGTTCGGAACTAGTGGCGAGGGTTTTGATGGTGAGCGTGCCAGATTCCTTTTCTTTTTCTCCGTAGACTGCAAAGTAAGGTATAGCAAGCTTCAGTGCTGTTTTTATGTGGTCGCCTATTTTGTTGTGCTTCATGCCAGTGGCAACATTTACTCCGTTCTTTCGGAGAGTGTTTGCAATATTCGCAACACCCTCGACTTCATTGTCGCTTGCTGGCGCAAGATAGAGATGTGTTGCGGAAGTGAGGGTGGGCATGAGGTTGTGTGTTTCTAAGAAATCTCTTGCGATGACATCGCCCATAGCAAAACCAACAGCAGGTACTTCTTCGGAGCCGTATTGACCTACAAGGTTGTCATATCTGCCACCGCCAAACATAGAGCGTTTGTTTTCTGGATTTGTATCGAACACTTCAAAAACGATTCCCGTGTAGTACTGAAAGCCACGCACAATTTCAGGATTGAATTCAGTGTTAGTGATACCTAAAATCGTTAGTCGTCGGCGAGTTTCTGCAATGTCGGGACTCTCATGAATCTCAAATGCACCACCGGCAAGAGCGTTCATTTCATCATCATATTCTTCGTTAGGAATTTTTCCTTTCTTGTCCATGAGCGCGGCGATTTTTTTGTGGTTTATTGCAGGGATATCACGACGAGCAAGTTCGGCGTTCAGCGCTGATCTGCTCCCAATTTTTATTACGAAGTCAGTGTCGGATGCGCCGAGTTCCATCATGACGCGATAGGCCAGGGCGATTATTTCCACATCGGCCTCTACTCCGGTGACACCAAAAAGATCAGCGTTCAACTGCCAAAACTCACGCAAGCGTCCTCGCTGTGGTCGCTCGTAGCGGAAGAAGTTTTGAATTGAGTACCAACGAAGAGGGAAGCCAAGTTCTCGCCTGCGGCTCGCTACCATACGCGCAACTGTTGGTGTCATTTCAGGGCGCAGAGTAACGGAACGGTCGCCACGGTCAGTGAATGTATATGTTTGCTCATTTACTATTTCCTCGCTCGTTTTTGCCATATAGAGTTCTGTCGACTCCAAAATAGAGGCATTGTACTCTTCATAGCCAAAAGACTCTGATGCACGACGCATGGCACCAAAAATGTGCTTCTGTATCCGTTCGTCTTCGGGATAAAAATCCCGAACGCCTTTGTAAGGGTCGATAGTCATCTTAGTTTATGTATGTATCGCAGGTTGTGCGCCGAATACACGAATTTTTTCTTCTTGCGCCTCTCGAATAATTTTCTCTATACCGACAGGGTTTGGGATTTCGCTCATGAGAAATTCCGCTTTTGCTGCGGCTGTTTGCACTTTGATACTTCCGAAATTGAGTATGGTGCCCACAATACCATCAACATGCGTTTCTATATCTTGAATATGATCAAGCGTTAGAAGTGTCGCAACATTGCGATTGAAAAATCCGATTTGGTCTATATCAATAATGCGCCAGTTGGTGATTATCCAGAGGTCGTAATAATAATCTGTCCAGCGTGCAAATAAGAGATGCCAAATGATAAGTGTCCAGAGAGAAGCAAAAAAGATTACTACGCCAGGCGATATGGATGGAAGTCCTCCTCCTTGCGCAGAAATTCCAAATGCTATTGGTATTAAGAAGAATGGAGCAATAAATAGAATACCGAGCCAGAAAACTTCACGGAATAATACAAACGGATGATGGCGGACTATCGTGACAACACGCTCGCCATCTCTAAAATCTTTGAGTTGAAAGGGGTTGTATGACATATGTTATAGAGCTGCAATGCCTGTGAGCATGCCACCGATGAGGATAACAATGCCTATCAGGTATACCGGTATGGCAATCCACACTAAAGGATACATGAACCCAAAGCGGAGCCAGTGGAAGAGTTCCGCAAAAACGAAGTACGCGGTTACTACCAGAGCAATTGCCAAGAAAAGCCAAAATATCATTCCAACATCTGTAGGCAGTGTGGTTACTGGAGGCATAGAACTATTATGCCACGAGGTAGGGGTTAGGGTATAGCGTTTAGCGTATAGGGAAGTTTATTAAAAGGTCTCTTCTCCTAAACCCTAACCACTAACCACTAACCACTAAACGCTAACCTCTCCTCAAGATGCTATACCGCAACACACCATACTGGTCTTGTTTATTTTCCGCACTGAAGCCATGTTCTTTGGCGCATTTTTGAATCATTTCTGCATGTTCAGGTTCATGCTCGATATACATGAGTCCCTTAGGATTTAGGTGTGCCCCTGCTCCAGCAATTAATCTTCGTATCAGCGCAAAGCCGTCCTCGTCAGCAAACAGTGCTTTTTTAGGCTCATAGGCGAGCACTGAGGGCCCAATTAAGTTAAGGCGACTTTCTGATAGATATGGTGGATTTGCGCACACAATGTCATATAAATTAGTGATGCCATCCCAAACATCGGTGCGTATCACAGCGGTTCGTATTTCTTCGATGTCATTCTCGCGTATGTTTTTTGTAATTGTAGAAAAGTGATTTGTATCGATTTCTCCGAAATCAACTTGAGCATCAGAGATATGCTTGAGCAATGTCACACCAACACATCCCGAACCTGCAAACAAATCCAGTATTTTTATTGGTTCTCTTCCACCTAGAAGCTGGAACCTAGCACCTAGCACCTCTCGAATTACATGCTCTACCCAAAATTCTGTTTCAGGTCGGGGAATCAGTGGGTGTGAGTCCAAGAATATTTTGCAATCTAAAAATGGAACAAAGCCAATCACATACGCCAGCGGTTCACCATCCTCTATTCGCGTCACATCAGCCTCATACTCTGAATTTTTTACGCCGTTATATTTTTCTCGAAGAAGAAATTCTTTTTCCACTGCTCTATTTGAAGAATGGTCCATGATTCACATGGTAGTATCTCACAGATGGGCTTTAATATTCCAGAACTACATATAGTGAGACTATTTATTCTCCGACATCAACTCGTTCTTGTTCTCGTGGCGGTGGTTATTGCACTTTCCTCTGGTGGCGCATATGTGTGGACGCACGCGAAGTCATCTGAGTCAGCAATACAGTATCAAACACCAGAAGAAGCAGATGTGTTTGTTCGTTTTGATATGGAGGTATACGACTCCATAACTACTAATTATTGGATGAAGCCTGAGGATTTAAAGTTGTCAGAGTTGTTTCGACTATCCGTGGAGAAAGTTACAGCCACAACAACAGTATTAGTTACTCCTGATAGGGCAGGCACCTCGAAGATGCTTGAGGTCGCCTTTAGGTCGGCAACTTCCACTGAAAATAAGCGACAAATAGCTCTGAATATTGGTGCCGTTGTTTTGTATAACCTTCCTCCTGCAGGTCGGAACGGTATTCTTTCAAAAAAAGAAGAGGTGGCACTTAGAGAAAATGTCAGCAACATTGATTCATCAAAAGATTTATATCAAAATCTTGGACTAGAGAAAGGAGCGACTTCTGAAGAGGTGGCAGTGGCATATAAGAAGAAAGAGGCTATTTTTGCGAACGCAACTTCAACAGAAGACAAGGCTACTCTTGCACAAGTGGTATACGCAAAATCTGTACTCACTAATAGTAATTCAAAGGCACTGTATGACTCTGCCGGGATAGAGCCTACAGTATTTCCGCATACATTTGGCTCCACGCTCTATCTTCATATTAATAAGATATCGCCAACAACTCTTCGAGAATTTGGTCTTGCCGTTGACGCAGCATCAACAACACCAGGACTTAGTAGTTTGATTTTGGACTTGAGAGGAAATATTGGTGGGTCGCTCGATTTCCTGCCCGCTTTCTTCGGTCTTTTTGTTGGAGCCAATCAATATACCTTCGATTTATTTCATCAAGGAGACTATCAGGTAGAGAGAACAACTCAAGAAAAGTTTCCACTGGTATCACGCTATTCTGAAATCGCCATTCTGACTGATGCAATGACACAGTCCACAGCAGAGTTAACAGCGGCAACATTTAAGAAATTCAACCGTGCACATGTAGTTGGTGGAACCACACGAGGGTGGGGTACTGTTGAAAATACATATCCACTGAAGGCCGTTATAGATCCTACTACGAGCTACTCGCTGCTTCTGGTGAACTCCATTACGCTTCGGGAAGACAACCAGCCTGTTGAAGGCAGGGGAGTTGACCCAGATGTAGATACATCGAAAGTGGGATGGGAAAACAAGCTATCTAACTATTTTGATTCCGCCAGCCTGATTAACTCAATTCGTAGGACCGCCACAAAACCCCCTCTTAAATAAATAGAAAGTAAGGACCGCGAGTATCCATTGAGTGCACAATATTTTGTAACTCATTGGGGTCAAGGTGATTTGATATATCATATCACTCTAAAAAGAAATTTATTTTTTTGAATCTTTATTCTAAGATTCAGGTGATTTGATATATCAAATCACCCTTAGAAAATCTAGGGAATTTAGAAAAGGCAACTAACTAAAGTTTTATAAACCACGACACCTCTCGCAGTACCTAAAAAGTTCGTCTTCCTCTTTCTGCAGTTTCGCATCTTGAGCTTGTCTGCGCGCTCTATCTGCCGGGTTCTCTACTCCTTTTGCGATTTATTGCCGTATATTGCACGAAGCGAATGACGAACCGTCTACTCTTCTTTGAGTCGCAGTATAACCATCCCTTTCTATTTGCCGTCTAAGTTGCTCGCAATAAGCTGCTTGCCTCCTAGCCATCCTATTTATTGCCTCTTGTGATCGTCTAGCTGCTGCTTGGTTATTCGCACTGAAGCGCTCATATTCACGTGTAGATCGCTCCGCTGGGCTTAGAGGACGCCCTTGCGCCTGCGCTCCTGCATCACCAGCAAAGCCAAGCGTAATAGCCGCGAGCAGTGTTGCACCCCAATGTTTCTTTTGAGTATCGTGCCGGCCTTCGTGTCTTGATCCCATGTTTTTCAGTTTCTGTTTAGAAAACCAATAATCGTGCGTTATCTCTCTAAATCATGTGCTTTCTATAAGGAAAGTCAATATGTGATTCTTAAAGAACCTATAGGTGAAGTGCGAAGGAGTGCAACTAAGGATCTTATAGAAAAACTTGCTATTTCTAATGTTGATGTTTGCACCCTTGTTGCCGATGTGAACGTACCATACTTTGTGAATGAATTTTATTCCGCAAAGAATCTTGGGTTTCCAGGGTGCCCTGGTGCGGAATAATTTGAAGGCGACTAAATTAAATCCCCCACTTCGATTAATCGAAGTGGGGGGTAAGTGATATGATATATCAAATCACTTTGGAAAAATTCATAGCTACAATCGATAATAAAAAAGTTTTGTGCCAGTGGCAAATTTAAAAACCCGAGCTCGGAATGCTCGGGTTTTTAAATTGTTTGATTACTGTCGAGCGAGTGAGGGAAGAGAAATCTTATTTTCTATTCCGAACGAGCGCTGACAGAAAGCCTTTTGCGTTTCGCAAAAAGCTTACCAGCTGTTTCGGCGGTCTCCGCCACCAAAACCTCCGCCACGGTTTCCACCGCCACGGTTGCCACCACCCTCTTCCTGAGGACGAGCCTCAGAAACGCGAACGGTGCGTCCATCAACATCTTTACCATCAAGCCCTGAGATAACTGCCATCGCCTCATCGTCCGAAGACATTTCGACGAAACCGAAACCTCGTGAGCGACCTGTTTCGCGGTCCATGATCACCTTTGCAGATGATACGGTACCAAACTGGTCACAAGCTGCTTTTAAACTGTCATCAGTGGTGTCGTAAGACAAGCCACCGAAATATAATTTCTTAGCCACAATATTTTTTTTCTATACTAACCTAATTAATGCAAGAGCTTGATGCTTAGCCTAACCTTTTAAGCGCCTTCCGTGAGCGCTTCCATGGAGAGTTGAAGACAATCTTACCCTTGCCGATATGATGACACGAAATTCATACAAACGCAATGCACGGGAGTTTTGTGTGGGTAACTACGTTCAACGCAAAGGCCGGCCCCTTACTTGTCGCCTTAATCCCCGTCGTGAGCGCGCATCAAGCCCTGTATGTTCTTCCAAGCTGCGGTATGTCGCTGAGGATCTTTCTTAAAAAGAGCTCTTATACGAAGGTATTGGGTCACCAAATCTTTCCTGACTCCTGGTTCCATAGCATTATAAAGTCGCGCTTCGGCATCTGACATTTCAAGACTCACTACAGTGCGTGTTTCGTATGCCATATAAATTTTGTATATATTATAAATATCGACCTATATACAGTACCTAAATCAGAACAAAAAGGTTACAGAAGTCAAGTGTTTGTTTTTTTCTTACGGAAAATCTCTCGAAGTACAGGAAGTATTGAAACTACAATGATGATAAGAACAATAGGAATGATATAGCGATCAGGGTGGGGAACGAGACGTCCTAGGAAGTACCCAAGGATAGGTAGGCCTGTGCCCCAAAGGACACCACCAATGACATTGTATTTAAGAAAAGTGCGGTAATTCATTTGACCCACTCCTGCCAGAATTGGTGTGAAGGTGCGCACCGCTGGAATGAAGCGTGCAAGCACGAGACTTTTTGGGCCATGATGTGCAAAGAAGGCGCTGGCGTCTTCAACGCGCTTATGGCTGAACCAAAATGAATCAGGTCGTGAAAATATAAAAGGACCTACTTTTTTCCCAAACCAATATCCTACCGAGTCGCCAACAATGGCTGCGGTTGTGGTGAGTGCAATAAGAATGAATATGTTGAAGAATCCTTGCGATGCCAGAAATCCTGCTGTGAAGAGAAGGCTGTCGCCAGGTAAAAAGAATCCAAAGAAAAGTCCTGACTCTGCAAATACTATAGCGGTGATGCCGACATAGCCAATTGTTTGTATAAGAGAGGGTAGGTCGGGGAGCATATGTGCTTAGTGTATATGCTTTCCTGCCACTTTGAAATTGAGGTAGAGGTTAAAGAGGTAGTTGCCACAGCCCACAATTCCAGACACGAGTATACGGGCAAACAGAAGTGGTATACCAAGACGCTCTACAAAGACGGTAACTAGTGTGAGTATTGCAGTTAGGCTTACTAATCCTCCACCTAAGAAATAGGCATATCCATGATGAATGTGTCTCTCTGTCCCACGAAATACCCATGCTCGTGAGATGGCGTAGTTCAGCGTCATGCCGATGATGAATCCTATGGCGACCGCAACTGTGTAGGGAACATTGAAGAAGTGAGTGAGCGAAAAGAGGATTACAAGATCAAGGAGGAACGTTGAAACTCCAACAGTGATGTAGCGAATGAAGCGATACAAAGATTTTCGATGCATGCCTTGCTAGTGTAGCAAGGATGTACCTTATTGTTTGAGTCCAAGGCCTGTTCGGAGGAGATACCAGTTGATTGCAACGAGAACTGCGGTGAGCGCAAGAAGTACTGCAACTGAAAGTGAGAGAGATACATCAGAAAACCCTAAGAAGCCGTAACGGAAGCCGTTCACAAGATAGAAAATTGGATTGACGAGTGTGAATGCTATAAAGACATCAGGCAATGATGCAATTGAATAAAAAACACCGCCTAAGTAAATGAGTGGCGTAAGTACGAATGTTGGAATAATGGTAATGCCGTCAAAACTTTTTGCGTAGATTCCATTTACTAATCCTGCCAAAGCAAAGATCATGCTAGAAAGAATGAGAAAGAGGAGAATCACAAAAGGATGCATGAGAGGAGGGAGCGCAAAGAATACTGACACCGTGAGAACGAGGAGTCCCACTAAAATCCCACGCACCATTCCTCCTGCAACAAAGCCACCAATGATGACCCATGGTGGAGTCGGGGAGACGAGGATTTCATCGATATTTCGTGAGAAGAATTTTGCCTGAAAAAATGTTGATGCAGTATTAGTGAATGCATTTGTTACTACCGCAAGCAGAACAAGTCCTGGAATAATAAAGTGAATATATGAAACGCCATTAAAGTCTCCAAGTCGTGACCCAATGATAGTGCCAAACACTAAGAAGTAGAGAACTGAGGTAACGATAGAGGGAAGAAATGTTTGTGGCCATATACGAAAGATTCGCATCACATCTTTGCGGAGTATTGTGTAAAAGGATATCCAAGTGCTTTTGAGTGGCATGTTAATTTTGAGTGAGCTTAATGAATACTTCCTCAAGTTTTCCTGCACGGTAGGTACCGTCTCTGGGGCTATCATCATACATGGCAAGAATTTCAGCCATAGTTCCTGAAGCGACAATGGAGCCTTTGTTTATGATGGCAACATGTTTGCAAAGTTGCTCCGCCTCTTCAAGATAGTGTGTTGTTAAAAGGATGGTTACCCCTTTTGCAGTGAGGCCTTTTAAGTACTCCCACATGCTACGGCGAAGCTCTACATCAACACCCGCTGTTGGTTCATCGAGAATCAAAAACTTTGGTTCATGCACGAGAGCACGTGCGATCATCAAACGGCGTTTCATTCCTCCTGAAAGCGTCATGGCACGCTGGTCTCTTTTTTCATAGAGACCGAGGTCTTTCAAAAGCTTTTCAGCTCGTGGAATAGCAATAGAACGGGGAATGCCATAGTACCCAGCTTGATTGACTATAATGTCGAACGGTTTTTCAAATGGATTGAAATTTACTTCTTGTCCCACAAGCCCGATGTGGGTTTTTGCTTTTTCAGGACTTGTAGTGATGTCGTCACCAAAGACTTTTACCTCCCCGGTCGTTTTGTTTACAAGGCCAGTTGTTATGCCGATGATGGTTGTTTTACCTGCACCGTTTGGACCTAAAAGCGCAAAGAAGTCGCCCGTGGGAATAGTGAGAGAAACACCTTGAAGTGCTACCGTTCCGCTCGCGTAAGTTTTTGTGAGGTTAGTTATGCTGAGTGCTGGTTCGTTCATATTGTTGTTTCTTACTTTAGCACACGCACTTTTTTTGTGTTCTCAAAATATCCAGACTGTCCTATAAAACCACTGTATAGTTTAATCTAACGGTCGTTAAATTAAACTAATACAGTGAGTGTGTATCGGGAGGAATCAGAGGAAGTGGAAGAAGAAGTGTTGCCATCTTTTAATTCCTCGGCGTGTCTATTCAGAGGTGCATTCATGCGGTAGCATGGAGGAAATGTTGCACAGTATTTTGACCACAAAACCCTCTAAAGATTACGAACTTCTTGACTCTGGTCGTGAAGAAAAGCTTGAGAGATATGGGAACATAGTGTTGGCTCGGCCTGACCCACAGGCATTGTGGGAAAAGCATTTAGGAGATGACGAGTGGAAGCAGGCGGATGCGTGGTACGAGCGCAAAGCAAAAGGAGGTGATTGGCATACCGGAAAGGATTTCCCAAAAGAATGGCACATTGAACTTGGTGAGTTGAATTTTATTATTCGCCCCACTTCTTTCAAGCACACAGGTCTTTTTCCAGAGCAGGTTCCCAATTGGCAATGGATCTCCGAGAAGCTGGAAGCTGGAAGCTGGAAGCTGGCACCTAAAGTATTAAACCTCTTCGCATACACGGGCGGAGCAACGCTTGCGGCGGCAAAAGCTGGTGCGCAAGTTACACATGTTGATGCATCAAAAACAGCAATTGAATGGGCAAAGGCGAATGCAAAACTTTCTGGTTTGAATGAAAAGCCAATCCGCTGGGTTACAGAAGATGTCATGAAGTTTGCTCTGAGGGAAGTAAAACGAAAGAATACGTATGACGCAATCATCATGGATCCTCCTGCTTTTGGTCATGGACCAAAAGATGAATTGTGGAAAATTGAGGAGAACTTTCTAATGCTTATGAAACTCTGTAAAGCGCTTCTATCAGACAAGCCTATATTCATGCTGGTGAGCGGATACGCTGCGGGGTATTCATCGCTTGCGTTTGCACACAACCTAGAATCGATTATTGAAAAAAATGGCGGAGGCGTTGAAGCAGGAGAATTAACTATTGAAGAGTCAGACAGTGGACGCCTATTGCCTGCAGGGATTTTTTCTCGTTGGAGTATTTAGTTTTTTTTAAAAAAGTTTGGCGGTAGGAAGTGAGTGAATCTCACTGGTACGCTCTTTAATATCTATTGGATATTCGCCAGTGAAGCATGAAGTGCAAAACATGTCTGGGTGTAGACCTGTTGCACGAATCAAACCGTCATATGAAAGAAAGTGTAATCGTGTTGCACCAAGGTATTCTCGTATTTCTTCAGGTGTTTTTTGTGCCCCAATGAGTTCTTTTTGTGTTGGAGTATCAATGCCGTAAAAATCAGGAAATCGTACAGGAGGTGAGCTGACGAGGAAGTTTACTTCCTTCGCTCCCGCTTCAAAAACCATTTGTACAATTTGTTTTGATGTTGTTCCGCGAACTATAGAGTCATCCATAATTACAACCTTCTTACCTTTGATGACCTCTGGTAGTGGAGTGAGTTTTATTTTTACACCTTGCTCACGAATATGTTGCTCTGGCTGAATAAATGTGCGGTGTATGTAGCGATTTTTTATGAGTCCTGTTTCAAGTGGAATCCCTAATGCTTGAGAGTAGCCTATCGCAACAGGCATTGCTGTTTCTGGAACTGGAATAATCACATCAGCGTCTAATGGAAACTCTTTTGCAAGCTCAATACCGAAGTTTTTTCGAACACTATAGACTGACTTACCAAGAAGCACTGAGTCTGGTCGTGCAAAATACACGAATTCGAATATATCAAGCTTTTGAATGCCCATCGCAATTTGAACAGAACGCATGCCACTCTCGTTTACTATAATCATTTCTCCGGGGCGTACATCACGAAGTTCCTCGGCTCCAATGGGATGGAATGCGCATGTCTCCGATGAAAAAACAAACCCACCATTTAAAGTACCTATAGAGAGTGGGCGAATACCGTAATTGTCTCTGATAGCAACGAGGTTATGTTTATCCATTAATAGAATAGAAAACGCCCCTGTGAGAAGGGGGAATGCTTTTGGAACGGCGTCTTCTAAGGTAGACCCTTCGCGCATGTGGACTGCAATGGTCTCTGCAATCATTTCAGAGTCGGAAAGTGTTTTATAGGCAATGTTTTTTGAAGCAAGAAAATTTTCAAGGAGGGTAGTAGAAGGAATATTGCCGTTATGCACTAGCGTGAGGCCAACATCTTCTATGTGTGTAGGTTGGGAGTGTTTCAGCTGTGAAGATTTTGAAGTTGAGTAACGGTTATGTCCAACAGCAATGTGACCCACGAGGCGTTGAATATCTTTTTCAGCAAATGCTTGAGCGACGAGACCCATTTTCTTATGACAGAAAATAGTTTCTCCATTTGATGTAGCAATCCCAGAGCTTTCTTGACCTCGGTGCTGTAGGGCGTAGAGTCCGAAGAATGTGAGACGCGCAGCCTCCATTCCTTTCCCATAAACTCCAAAAACGCCACACTTTTCTCCTAAGTCAGACATTAATCGAAGTGTAACATAGGTGAGTTTGGGAATGAAAGATTAATCGTTTTTTTCTAAGAGAATTCAAGGTATCATTGAATAAGTAAACGCGTTGGCGGTATTTTTTCTGAAATAATTTCTACTGCATGAAGAAACTCATTATAGTCACTGACGCGTGGGCGCCACAGGTGAATGGAGTGGTAACGCTCTTTGAGCGAACTATTCCGTATCTTAAAGAACGTGATTTTGAAGTTACTGTGGTGCATCCGGGACTTTTTATTGCGTTCCCGTTTCCACTGTACCCAGAAATCTCTATGACATTTTTTCCTGATAGGAAAATGAAAAAGATATTTGATTCAGTTCAGCCAGAGTATGTACACATTGCAACTGAGTGGACACTAGGACTCTCAGCCCGATCATTGCTAAAGCGGAGAGGTATTGCATTCACTACCTCATATCACACCAATTTTCCCCGATACCTCCCTCATTACATATTTGGGGGAACACTACTCGCTGTCTTCTCTCGAGTGTACATGTCTTGGTTTCATAGTGCGGCCGAGGCGGTTATGGCAAGTAATGAAACACTAAAGGCTGAACTTGAGGCGCATAATTTTAAGAATGTTGTTCTATGGCCCCCAGGTATTGATACCTCTGTTTTCAAGTCAAATGAAGAAAAGAGAGCGGAGGTAAAATTTCAGCACCCTATTTTTGTATATTTTGGAAGGATTGCAAAAGAGAAGAGTGTTGAGGAATTTTTGAGCATGGAACTTCCTGGCACAAAACTGGTGGTAGGGGATGGGCCTGAGCGAAAAAAATTAGAACGAAAGTATGGCAAGAAAAATGTATTTCTTGGTTACAAGCGAGGGCAGGAGCTCATCGACATTCTTTCAGCGTCTGATGTTTTTGTTTTCCCTTCGCGTACTGAAACATTTGGTTTGGTGGTACTTGAGGCGCTTGCGTGCGGCCTTCCAGTTGCTGCACACAATGTTATGGGGCCAAAGGATGTTATTGAAAATGGAGTTGATGGATTTTTGAGCGATGATCTCACTGAGGCTGCTAAAAAGTGTTTAACACTCTCGCGAGAGAAGTGTCGTGAAAAAGCACTTACGTTTTCGTGGGAACATTCAGCTGATATGTTTGCGGGCAGTGTTGAGCGTTATGTAGGTGCAAATATTCCTGTAGTTAATTTGCGCACCCAGCTCAAGAAGCTTGTTTCTAAGGTTTTTAATTAAAGTCGTTAGAGGGGGAGTGGATAACTAATCTTGCACGGCGAACGTTCGTTCGCTTATACTGTGTAAATGGATACTTCATATTTGAGAGAGATTCTCCAATTTTATAGGTCACGTTGGCGCATGCCGTCGTATGCAGAAATAATGGATATCACAGGTCTCCGTTCCAAGGATTCCGTATTCAAATTGGTTGAGCGTTTAGTACGCCGAGGGCAGTTGAAGAAAGACCGTCGAGGACGCCTCATTCCTACAACCGTTTTGGGAGAAATAAAAATCTTAGGTCTTGTAGAAGCCGGCATGCCTGCAACTGCTGAAGAGGAGGTACTTGATAGTATTTCATTAGATGACTATCTCATCCGTGACCGCGAGCAGACATATTTACTTCGGGTGAAAGGCGACTCTATGAAAGATGCGGGCATTGTGGAAGGCGACATGGTTATTGCAGAGCGAGCAACTGTCGCAAAAGAAGGGGAGATAGTCATTGCTGAAGTTGATGGTGGGTGGACGATGAAATATTTCCGAATGAAAAAAGGTAAGCCGTACTTGGAGCCGGCAAATACTGCCTACAAACCAATTTATCCTGAAGATGAACTTACTATCGCTGCAATTGTGCGTGGTGTTATCAGAAAATATTAAAAGGATCTTTTTAGATATCGTCAGGACGTTCTGTTACACCTTTGTTGTCTGGAAGAGCCTTCATCGCATCCTCAATCTGAGCAACCATCCCCATGATTTTAGGATGCTTACTGTATTTTGCATTATATAAAGCATCTTCATACGCTATTCGTGCTGATTGCGCTCGTCCTGAGTGAGTTCGTAATTGAGCATCTTCTAGAGTGAGTTTAAATTCTTCTTCCTCTATTTCTGCTCCACGATCTTTTGGTATTTCTTGGATTCTTGCCATCTCCTGGTCAAGCCAGGCAAGATACACTAAGCACTCCCGAAGAGTTTTCTTCTCTATAGTGAAAAGGTCAGCCAGAGCTTCTTCTTTTGTTATTCGCTCTCCTCCTTCCAACCTTTCTTTCATTTTTTTAAATATCGAGTGTTGGTTCAGCTGTAATAGGCTTCTTCTTTGGTGTGATGGTGTAGTTTTCGTGGAGGTACTGTAAATTTTTGCGTAGACGAGCAATCTGCGCTTCAGCGATTTTCATTGCTTCATCTTTTTCTTCAAGTTTGCTTGCTGTTTCTTCGACGAATCCTAAGAGTGTTGCAAGCATGGCAAAGTAATCGCCATTTTCAACGTGGAAGATAAATTGTTTTAATTGCACCGTTTCATCTTGTGAATCATCAAGAATGAGAATGTCTGGCTGTATGTCAGGAAATTGTAGTTCGCTCATGAGTGGCTAGTATACCCCATAAGATATTATGTTCGTGTGGAAAAGATTAGAATTTTTCTCCCATCAAGATTTTCGCTGGCATGTATTCTCTGATCCGTTATCTCACGGGGTATACATGCTACAAAAAATAAACACTCTGATACGTATTTATACCGCTGTGAATGAGCGACTTTATGTTCGCTTATTTTTCCTTTTCCACTCACGAAGGTTGCCAGCCGTTCTCTCCATTTTGTCGGCAGGGCGAAGGTGTTTTTTATTGCCCTTCGGTACAAGTGAAAAATGTGGCAGGTTGTCTAAATGTTTATCGAGATACCACAAATCTCCCTCTGCGGTAACCCAAGTAGTGCCGAGTCGTTCCAAATTAAGTGGTTTTGAATAACTTCGAAGCATCTTGAGTCCGTTCTCATCGAGAAACCATTCGTGAAAGTAGGAAAGTGCGAGTTCACGAAGTGTTTTATATATAGGATCTCGAAAACGAAGCACTGCGTGATTTGTTTTTGAGATTGCACCCCAGTAACCGTTTTTTTTATAGAGAGCAACAATATGGTCATCATCTTCGGGCGCTGCAGTGAGATCCATCAGGAGTGGTTCTTCACCATGAATCCAGAGTGCGGTAGCCGCTAAGAGCGCTCCTTCGATGCAGTGCGCTTTTTTCTCACGAAGTACCCTCCGTGGCGACATATGTGTTTCTCCTTTCTTTTCGTAGTTAATAGGAAGGGTATCCAAAAAATCCTGAATCTTAATTGGTGTTGAAAGTTTTTTTAGAGTAGCAAGTTCTTGTTTTGTAAGATCAAACATACTTCATCAGTATAAAGGGTGATTTGCTATACTCTCAAAATGTCAGTTGTAAAAACAAAACGAGTCCTTCCAATACTTTTCGTTACATTGCTCCTCGACATGATTGGCATCGGGATGATCATTCCTATCATTCCTATCATTCTGACCGATTCTTCGTCACCTTCGTTTCTTCTCACCGGATTTGGCACTAGTGCACAGTACCTCATTGCAGGTTTGCTCACTGGCATTTTTGGACTCATGCAGTTTATTGCCGCACCTATTTTGGGAGAATTTTCTGATGCATACGGTAGGAAACGCTTACTCACGTTTGGTGTTGGGGTTCTCGCGGTAGCACAGCTCATGTTTGGCTTCGCCATTGTCATTGGCTCATTGCCATTATTATTTTTATCGCGCGCAGTCGCAGGGCTTGCCGCCGCCAATTTTTCAATAGCCCAAGCCGCTATTGCTGATGTAACTGAACCGAGGGATAGAGCAAAAAACTTCGGGCTCGTTGGCGCAGCGTTTGGGCTTGGTTTTATTATTGGACCAATTCTTGGAGGTTGGATTTTACACCTCACAGGAGCAGCGTCTGCGCCATTCTGGCTTGCGGGCGCGCTTGGTGTTGTGAATTTGATGTTTATTTCTCTGTTTTTTCCTGAAACAAGAAAAGGGGATAGTTCTCATGATTTCCATTTTCTTAAAGGTGTTCGGAACATTCAAACTGCATTTAGAGATGTAGATGCGCGTCCTGTGTATCTCTCATCATTTTTGCTTCAGCTTGGTTTCGGATTCTTTACGGCATTTATTGGAATATTGCTAGTAAGTCGTTTTGGATTTACTGCGAGCGCAGTTGGTATATTTTTTGGTATTACTGGAGCGTGGATTATATTCACGCAAGTAGTCGTGCTCCGTATTGTTACAAAGCACTATAACGAGCGAGCAATTCTTCGTGTATCGCTTATTTTGGTTGGTGTAGCTATTTTTGCATACGGTTTTGTGCCCACCAGTGAACTTTTGTATGTAGTGTTGCCACTCCTCGCCATAGGTAACGGACTTTCTGTTGCAAATCTTTCTGCACTGATAAGTAAAGGAGTGTCAGGTGAAAAGCAAGGTGCGGCCATGGGCATTAATGGTTCTCTTCAAGCCTTAGCGCAGGGAGTAGCTCCGGTGGTAGCGGGTGTTGGTGCGGGCTTGTTTGGACTTCACATGCCGTTTGTTGTAGGCATGGCCCTTGCACTTTTCGCATGGGCAACCCTCTTTGTTTTCTTCAAACGCCAAGCAGTTACCTGAATGAGAGGCCGATGGTATGATTGCCGTGTCCCTCTTTCATATTTATTTAAAAGTTAAAAGCTATATATGGATCCCGTTAGAAATCGCGGACGCATATCGATAAAAATTACTATGCCAGATTCACACTTTACACACATAGCTCGAATAGGCGTTGGCGCAGAGGCGTTCGCGTCCTATTTCTAACGGGATGGACAGAAACTTAGCTCTTGAATTTGTACGGGTGACCGAAGCTGCCGCTGTTGCTTCAGGGCACTGGATTGGTAAGGGCGACAAGCTTAAAGCTGACGGTGCCGCCGTGGATGCAATGCGTGATGCATTCAATCAAATTAATTTTACTGGACGTGTAGTTATTGGAGAGGGAAGTAAAGATGAAGCCCCAGAGCTGTATACTGGCGAGAAGTTAGGCAAAGGTGGAAAACCAGTGTTGGACATTGCTGTTGATCCGCTTGAGTGTACCGACAGTGTTGCGTACGGAAGATATAACGCACTCTCTGTCATTGTGGCAGGACCTAAGGGCACATTGCTCGGAGCGCCTGACACCTACATGGAGAAGATTGCGGTAGGACCAAAGGCTCGGAAAGTGATTCGTCTTGACGCCAGCGTATCGGTAAACATTAAGAAAGTAGCAAAAGCACTTGGAAAGAAAGTAGGTGATATTACTGTCGTTGTCCTTGATCGCGATAGACACACACAACTTATAAAGGATATTCGTGCATCTGGTGCTAGGGTTCGTCTTATTACTGATGGCGATGTAGCAGGTGCCATTGCGCCATCAATGTTTGACTCTGGTATTGATATTCTTATGGGTGTTGGTGCTTCTGCTGAGGCAGTGCTTGCGGCTGCTGCCGTTAAAGCACTTGGTGGAGAGTTGTTGTGTAGGTTCAAATCAAAAGATGAGCATCAGAGAAAGTTAGTTAAAAAAGCAGGATTGAATGAAAATAAAATCTATAGCACTAAGGATTTAGTAACGAGCGATGATTTTACCTTTACCGCAACAGGCGTCATTGATGGACCACTTTTAGATGGTGTTCGTTTTACGAAGAGTAAGGCGGTGACGCATTCGTTAGTGATTCGTGGAAAGTCGGGTACGGTGCGCTATATGACAACGCATCACAGGCGTGACCCACGCGGGGAGTTTTATTCATCATAGATTGTATTGATATAATTTTAAAAATATATGATTTCAAACGACACACTCGCAAAATTAAAAGAAACAGCGCTTGCTATGGTTGCTCCCGGTAAAGGGATTCTCGCGGCGGATGAAAGTTTTGGAAATATTAATAAGAAATTTGAGAAACTCGGTATTCCAGTAACTGAAGATAATCGTCGCGCATACCGCGAGATGTTATTTACTGCACCAGATATAGGCAAGTATATTTCTGGTGTCATTTTGTTTGATGAAACTATTCGACAAAATGCTTCAGACAGGCGTACTTTAGTGAAAGTGTTGAACGACAGTGGCGTGATTGCAGGTATAAAAGTTGACGAAGGAGTAGAGAAGATTGGTGATACCGTTGAAACAGTAACGAAAGGCTTGGAGGGATTGAAGGCAAGACTTCCTGAATATGTAGCACTCGGGGCACGCTTTGCAAAATGGCGTGGCGTTATCACTATCGGAGAGGGCATACCAACAGACAGTGCGATTCGAGAGAATGCAAAACAGCTCGCGTCGTATGCATTGATGTGTCAGGAAGTAGGGATAGTGCCTATCGTTGAGCCTGAAGTGTTGATGGATTGGTTAAACACGCAAGAGGTGTGTCGAGCAGTTACGGAACGCACACTCAAAGCAGTTTTTGAGGAATTGAATAATGCAGGTGTGGCAATTGAAGGAATGATTCTGAAACCAAACATGATCGTCCCTGGAAAGGAGAGTGGTGTCGTAGCAACACCTGAAGAAGTTGCTAAAGCAACCACTGAATTATTTAAGCAAATACTTCCATCAAATCTCCCTGGTGTGGTATTTCTCTCTGGAGGTCAGAGTGAGGTTGAGGCAACAGCAAATCTCAACGCAATGAATAAGCTCGGAAACTTCCCTTGGAAACTTTCGTTTTCATACGGTCGTGCACTTCAAGCAAGCGCGTTAAAGCTTTGGGCAGGGAAGAGTGAAAATGTAACCTCAGCACAGGAAGTATTTATCAAGCGTGCTCACATGAACTCGCTCGCAGCGCTTGGGCAGTACACGGGAGAATAAGGGTATAATTAAAAGAGCTTTATAATATTTTATATATCTCTATGACACAACTCAATCCTAAAAAAACAGCACTTACACTCGGCGTTTTCTTTGCGGGTGTACATGTCCTTTGGTCAGTTCTCGTAGCATTCGGGGTAGCACAAGCAGTGCTTGATTTCGTTTTCTGGCTTCACATGATTCGTGCGGTGTATCTGGTAGATACCTTTAATCTTGTTGCCTCGCTTTCTCTGGTGCTTATGACTTTTGTGATGGGCGGAGTTGTGGGTTTTGTATTCGCAAAAATCTGGAATTGGCTCCACCGTGCATAAACGCGGGAAATTTTTTAATCGGCAGACGTTCGGCTGATTTTATAGATGGCACCTGCGCGGTCGTCTGAGACGTAGAGTGTACCCCCGGGTTCCGCAAGGAGTCCCACTGGGCGTCCGATAGCTGAATCTCTATTCTTTGCATTTCCTAAGAAACCAGTTACAAAGTCAACCGCTGGTTGTGTTGCGTTTCCCTTGGCATCCAAGTTGTAGCGAACGACTTTGTATCCAGTCGGCGTCGAGCGGTTCCATGAGCCGTGGTATGCAATGAATACGTCGTTTCGCATATCCTCCGGCCACCCTTCTTCGGGGACGAACGCAAGCCCAAGTGGTGCTGAATGAGCTTGAAGATCAATGTGCGCTGGCGCGCTATCCGCGCACGGGTCCCGAATGTATTGTTTCTTATCGAAGTCAGTGTCGTGGATATTTTGTCCGTAGCAAATCGGCCAGCCATAGTTTCTCCCTTCAGCAAGAATATTTATTTCGTCCGGCGGGATGTCATCGCCAAGAAGGTCGCGACCATTCTCAGTTGCCCACACCGCGCCTGTCACGAGATTGGTTGCCATGAAGACACTGTTTCGAAGTCCCGTTGCAAAAAGGGAAGTCGCTCCTGTTTCAAGGTTGATAGCCTGCACCGTTGCTCGAGCTGGATCTGTTTCATCACAAACATTACAGTCAGAGCCCGTTGCCACCAAGAGTCTTTTCCCGTCGGGGTGCATGAGAAGTGTTCGCGTGAAATGCCCATCGCCTGACGGAAGAGTCGTGAGCGTTTTTTGATAGGTCGCCGTAACGGTATCGGCATCATATGCGTATTGCTTTACCGCATTAGTTTCTGCGACGTAGAGTTTGCAACCATCTTGATCAGCGCTCGCGTTGCCCGTCGTTGGGCAGTTGAAAGCGATGCCGTGTGGTAAATTGAGGTTTTGAAGAATAGTGATCGTGCTATCAGCTTTTCCATCCGCGTTCGTGTCGGGAAGGGCTACCACTTTCCCGCTTTCGGTAAGCGATACGATGAGGGCTCCTTTGGGGTCGCGCACAATGACGCGCACTCCTGGAGTCTCGCGCGAATAAATAGTTGCTGTGAATCCGATCGGAACTGTGAGAGGTGCTGTGTCGCCAGCGGGCAGGGGAGGCGCAGGGGTTTTTATTGAAGCAACCATTTTAATGAGCCACAATGGAGGTTTTTCTTTTACTGCGTTATACGCGAGATATCCTCCAACCAAAAGAACAAGCGCACCTGCGAGCACACAAAGACTCACCCAATATCTTTTTTTCATGATTACAGTATACGCAGTGTATTTATGAATAATCGCTGACTCCTGTATGTGCCGTACAGAAGTATGTGTGCTTACAAGGAGTTCGTGCATACAATGAAGCTCCCCTTGGCATATAGGGTGTTATTGAGTAAACTAACCTTCAGTTCTTTACAGAAGAACATGTATTCCGCCGAGCGCATGGTTTTAAGAAAAACCATGCTTTCTCCGACGGCACTTGAACGACATGAAAGCAAAGCTTTCGCGTCGCTCCTCGCTTGTCGGAGGAGCTCAATTCTTGAGCTCCGGCGGAAATAAGGTGGACAAAGTCCACGTATTCCGCGGTAAGCCGTTTTCAAAGAAAACGTCTTTCTTCCAGTCGTCGCCTTGGTCATATGAAAGTAAACTTTCTATGACCCTCGGCTCCTTGGGAAGTAGCTCTCGCTCCTGCGGAATATACATTGACATTAGAATATTCCGCGGTAGCTCAATGGTAGAGCAGCTCCCTGTTAAGGAGTTGGTTGTAGGTTCGAGTCCTACCCGCGGAGCATCGGAAGAAAATGAATGCCGTCCTCAGGGACGGCATTTTCATTTTTTACGATGCGACCGCGGGGAAGCCATGTGCAATTAACATGGCTTGCAAGCGGAGCATGGCTCGAAATGGTGACTGACCCCATTTCCTCTTCCATCTCGAAGCACTAAGCGTTAGCATGGGGGCACATGGATATTCACGATTTGCATAAAAAAATGGACCTTGTGTTGGCAGAGGAGAAGCGGGCATATGCAGCAAAAGGCCGAAGAAGTGGAGGATTAGGAAGCATGAATATTGGTACTCAAAGTGAGCCAAATCTAGGATGGACACAACAGGGACAAGTAAAGAAAATACTTTTTGACGAAAGTGACCCCAACGTCATTGGTTCCCCGAATGCAACGCTTCTTATAAGGCTCTACTCTACATTGGACAAGGAAACAAAAAGCACTTTTGTAACTTATCTTCTAGGCAATCTACACAAGCAGGGAAACTATACTGAAATTGCTTATTTTATATTTTTTACTCTTTACCGAATTGGTGAGATTGAAAGTGCCTTGCAAGCGGCTCGAAGAAATTTAAGTGGCGATACCCAGTACGGATATAGCAACGTGCTTTGCACCCTCTCTATGGTTGTTTCAAGGGAATACCTTGAGATTGATACTCGCACCTACGAAGCTATTAAGCTTATTTTAACGGGCGATACTGAACACGACTTTAATCTTAAAGAGAAGATTAACCTTGCCTTATTGAAGCACCTAGAAGTCGAACTCAGCGATGTCAATCCTGAAGTAAATGCTGACAGAGACAAGATTGTTGAACTATGGGGCAAGAAATTCTCTTCGCCCGAAGTACCTTCGACGATAAAAGAAATAGAAGATTACTTTCACGAAGGTGATTTTTCTCCAACAAAGTTTGCAACGTGCATAGGAAGAATTCGCGTGCTCCTGGTAGAAGTTTCAAAAAAGATTGGAGCCGGGTTGAGTCAAGATGGAGCAGGGTTGAAAAGCTCGCCTGACGATGCAGCCGTTTTTCAGTATCTAAGAGATAAAAAATTCATTTCTGATGCAGAGTGGAACATTCTCCGCTCACTTTACGCTCTTGCATCTGATGACGGCGCTCACAGCATCATCTCAAATAGAGAATATGCGCGCCTGGTCAAAAACATGTCCTACGAACTACTTTTATTGTTTTTAAGTAAATTTAAAATTTAGCACGCTATTTTTTAAAGTATCTTGTTTTTGTTAGCAGGAAAAGCTAACCTTTGTTTAAGATGCCTTCCGTAGACGATGCATTGCAGTTTTTGACCGGATTCCTTCGTGACAATCAAGGTCGGGGTAACGTAGTTGGACACTACGGATATGACGTGTATATGACGCAAATATGTCGCGCTTATGCACGCGAGGTTTTGCGTGTGGCAAACCACGATGGACCAGAAGTTGAACAAGCTGTTCCGGGGTTATCCGCTGTGTTTTATGAAGCTGCTTGGGAATTATGTCGGCGGGGCATACTCCGACCTGGAGTAAAGAGACACCGCGAACAATCTACTGATGATGGCGCTGCAGGAAACGGCTATTCTTTTACCAGCAGAGGAAGACAATGGTTAGCGGATGCGGAATCAGTATTCATTCCGGTAGAGCCGGCACGAGTTGCGCAGTTACTTTCACGCTTCAGAGAGAGGCTTGGAGAGGGCTTCTTTCAAAGAGCACAAGAGGCGGTGAAGTGTCACTCCTCGACTGCTTATTTGGCCTGTTGTGCAATGTGTGGCGCAGCTGCTGAATCGATATTGTTGGCTCTCGCAGTAGCCAAAAGTGGGGATGAAGCACAGGTGCTTGCGACTTACCGCACGGCCAGCGGTCGCCAACGCATCACACAGAATTTACTGCATGGACAACCGGCTCGACTATCTAATTCGTTCACAGAATTAACGGCATTATTGAATTACTGGAGAGACGATGCCGCGCATGGTACAGCCTCGGAAATCTCTGAATTTGAGGCTTACGAAGCACTAGCTCGACTTTTAAGGTTTGCACACTTTGCCACCGACCATTGGGACCAATTAACTGCTTGATTACTGTCTGTTCGTCGTTTTCCAAGTAGGCTCTTGTTTTTGAGCAAACTTGCAGTGTAGTTTCTATAAGACTTTATCAAACTTATATACAGCATCCTTGAAACGACTGTCATCCTCCACAAGAGAATATTTTGCCTTTTTGAAGAAACGCAAGACTCTTCCTCTGCGACCACTTACCACATCTTGTGCTCCAACCCAGCCAATAATTCTTTTAAAATTGTAAGACCGCATCGTAGCTTCTACGAGTTTTAATGTTGCCGCCCCTAAACCCAATCCTTGAAATTGAGGAAGAATGTATATTTCTTCAATCTCTGCAGTATCTTCGTTCATGGGGCTTACGTGGATGTGCCCTACAAGAAGGTCTTGGTCGATATAAATATCAAAAACGGCAACGCGATATTGGGAATGCCTTAGTGGCGGATACCAATTTCTTTCTACTCGAAATTTTTTGTCCTTCTTACCCTTAAGGTGCTGCACTACTGTTTTAGGATTTTTCTCTGGGAGTACTTGGACGTCAGTGGCCCATCCAGAATTGATGAGGTCGTGCTCTAAATAACTTATAGGCAAATAACCGAAGCCGTTATCACCCCAATTTCTTCCCCAGCTATTCGAAAAAAAGAAAAATTCCTGTCCATTGTCTTTCTTAATGTATTTATGCGCTGCAACACAGTGGCTCCCGGTTCTCTTTTCTCCAATTTTTGGTAAAGGAACCTCGCCTTTTGGGGCGGAAGCTATACTTTCGAAAATATCAAACTCAATAGCACAACCACCCGGCTCGTCTTCTTTTTTATTAAGTGCGTATGCAAAGTCGTTGAGAGTATAGAGACGTTGGTAGTAGATAGCTCTGAAATTTCTCGCAATCTCAAATGCCTCAAATGGGATTTCTACTGAAAGCATTTCCTTGTCAGTTTTTGTATTGCTAGGAACCAAACTTTCAGGCGCGACTCCATAGAGCTTATGGACTCGTGAAGACCACCAAGCAGTACTTCCTGCGCCCGAAATCCCATCCAGCTTCTTACATAGTTTGTAGGAAAATGCTGCAGAAATGCTGATTCTCTCGTCTTTTGTTGCCATGGTAGCATTTCCATAATGGCTGAAATAGTTATTTCGGTAAAGCACATCGCTAAAAATAAAGAGGCGTTAGGCATCATTGAAAAACCGGACCCAGCTACCGGAAATACCCTAAAGATTGTTAAAGAAAAACAACCCCAAGAACCTATAGTCTCTAAGGCACCAATGGGGCCCGAAGTCTTGGATGCTGCAGAGAAGCTAATACGGCAATATTTTACAGCTGACGCATTAATAAACGTGAGTCTAACTGGCATTATAGGGAATGCCGCTTATGAGCTTTTAAAGAACATAGTAAAAAAGTCTTTGCTGTTTTTTGCATCCAATAATAAACAAAAAGGAAACGTGTGGGGGGCAAAACTCGAACTCAAGAAAGATTTAGGCAATGACAGAACGCAAACGGCCCACTTCTTTTTAGACAACATCTCTGAAGAAAAGATGTTCGGGGCATTAGCAAAAGTACAAGGTCGCTTTGAACATTTAAATGATTTGCTTGGAGAAGAATATGTAAAGCAGCTTCGTCACATAGGCTTCACTTTTGATGACACGAAAAACGACTGGACCATTATAGGTGTAGAAAAATTTGATGGTGCTGCCGAACTCCCTGTACTTGAATAATGCTTGAGTTTATTCAACTCCCACTAGATTTCCTCCTACAAGGAGGGGAAATTTTATTGGGGTTCCTGGGAGTTATAGGTGTCGTTTTTACACTTTTTGATATTTACCGGGTTCGAACGTCACTCATAGAGTGGTGGAAGAATAAGAAAAAATTTAATGATTCCGCAACTCTTTTAAACGCGGCGGATTATTTTATTGCGCACGTCATCCATTTGGGTGGAGAGTTTTCGCAAGTTTATTCCCTCACGGCCGGAGTGTATGAAGATGGAGGTTATTATCTTAATCCTTCAAGAGAGTTCGTTAGTGTGAGTTTTAATCGAAGTGGAGATTTAATGGTTGTGGGACCAAGCGATTTTGCTGCTAAGCATGGTTTTATTGTTGAATCCTTTTCTGATACTAAAGGCAATACCTACTCTTCAAAATTCCCTGAAATATGTCATTTACCCATCTCAGACATGAAAAACGAGTACTTCGTGCGTTTTGTTAGAAAAAGTTAAGATTTTTGAGGTGAGTTATTTTCTTGCCTCCCGACGTGTGCGAGCGTTGCCAATACAACCGAAATAAAAGCTCCTATTGTGTCTGTGTGATGTGGGGGAACGCAATAGGCTTCGGCAGGAAATGGAGTGTGCATAGCTAATCCAGGGAATGAGAGCTCTGGAATTGGAAGAAGTGTCCCAGAACCTCGATTAGTGTAGTAAACAATGCGACATTTACCGTCGAAACCAGAACTGGTAAACCAGTCGTGAGAAGTGCTCTGATTAGTGTGGTCTATATAATTCGTCCTATAGTCTCCCGTAGATTTTTTTAGAATGTCGATTTGTGCCGATATTCCCTCTATCTGTGTATCCAGAAAATTTAAGAAGTTGGTTACACTCGCACTCGGCATCTGTCCCAAAAAACTACGTGGAGCAACGTGACTTAGTAATTTTATAAAAGCAGAAATTGCAGCATATATCTGTTGGTGAAAACCTTCGGTTTTGTTAACGAACTCATCTTGTAGCTCTGCTATTGTTCTGTCGCTCGGTTTCCGCGGTTCTCTGTGTATTTCCCATTCGACGGGTATTATCTCTGTGTAGCGAGCTATAAGTCTATCGAAGAAACCATAGAAGGCTTTACTAACTTTTAAAATTTCAAATTCTTGAATGTGAGCCTTTCCTCTGCTTAAATCGTTAAGATGACCTCGGATTCGTTCCTCTACGGCAGGTCTATTCAATTGTCTATTTACTCCTTCTCTTAATTTTTTACGAGAGTCTACATCCATTCTCTTGATGCTCTCGACGAAGAAGCGAGCAATCCAGCGTTTTAAGTCTGTCCACATAACTTGCATTAAACCTCACTTCTTTATACTCCTGAAAAATATCTGCGCAATTCAGCTACTGGTCGTAGGAGGTGCGAAAACCGGAGAAGTGATATTCTGGATGCCTGAGATGAAAAAGAAACAGAACGAACTGAATCATAAAGCCTTTGAAGAGGCACGGCGGCGTGTAGAAAAGGCATTCCCATACGGCGGCGTGAAAAAAGGGTTTTATATTAAAGACCTAAAAGAAACGGGCGTGCTTGGTTCAATGGTTAAAGTAGCCGTGAGCGCCGTGGTCAATATTGTGGGAGATAGCCTCAATCTGCGAACGTACCGGCATCCTAAGGAGCCAGGGTCAGACACTCGCTACAAGGTTGACGAACTCAGAGGAATTAACAAAAACACGGTGGAGCTACTTGCAGGACACGAAGTTCCCAACCACCACATATCGCACGATGTGCCAGAAGACATGATGATGCACAACAATATGACTGTTGAAATGATTGGAGACGGCCAAGGTGGCCTTAGGCCTAACGTCCAGCCTGACGGTATGGTTAAAACGTATATTAACTTTCCTGACCCCACAGAAGAGATACTGAGAAAAGCAAGAGAGCGAGCTAAAAATCGTGCTTCTACTTCAGAAGATTCGCCACCTGCTGCAAGGTAAACGCGGGAGCAGGGTATGCTTTAGCCCAATCTAAAGTTCGAAAGTCCCTAAGGAGGGCGAGCTTGATTATAAAATCCCCTCTATATAGAGGGGATTTTATAATCATACGTACCCGCGCGCGTACGGACTCGAACCGCGGGCCGCAACGACTGTGAAGGAGTGAAGGTTTCGAGCACAGGAGTGCGAGAGGCGAGTCCTACCCGCTTTTTCTTTGATGCGACAGCGGGGAAGCTCTGTGCAAACAACAGAGCTTACGAGTGGAGCACGGGACTCGACCTGCAAGGAAGCTTTTGTGGAGCAAAACAAAAGCTTGCAAGTGGAGCATCCGAATCACTCTTGTTAAGTCTTTCAATACCTCAATTGGGTTTTTAAAATTTGTTATACTTGCGTTCATGCGTCGCTTCTATGCAACGGGTCTTTTTGTCGTAATTCTTTTATTGTGCGTGACAGTACCTGCGATTGCTTCTGCGGCAACTTTGTACGTGAACAGCTCTACTGGTAATGACACTACGGGAGATGGGAGTTCCGGTAATCCCTATAAAACATTTACAAAAGCATATACTTCTGCGAGTGCAGGCGATACCGTCAATCTCACTGGTACATTTACGTGGACAGATGCAACTGAAACAGGGGACGCGGCGACAACTGGATATACTCTTGGAAAAAACTTAACTCTTGAAGGTCAAGGGAGTGATCAAACGTACATTCAAGCAGCGAGTGCCTCTACAACCGCCGACCGGCGCGTGTTCACAATTTCAACAGGGATCGTTGTTACGATGAGTAAGTTGAACATTCGACATGGTCGCATTACTTCGACTAGTTACTACGGTGGTGGTATTGCTAATAGTGGAACGCTCACGATCACGGACAGTGAAATTAACAACAATACTGCGGGTGGTGGCGGTGGCGGTATCGACAACGTCGGCACAACGACCGCACAGCGCATATCTGTCTATAACAACACCGTTTCGTACATGGGCGGTGGTCTTTTGAATGATTACAACATCGCTGCTGGCGGTTACTTTGTTGTGGAAAATTCAACCATCTATGGGAATCGCCAAACGTCGACGAGTGGCTACCTTAATGGTGGTGGTGTGCATGTGCGTGGTGGCTGGATGAGTATTACCAATGTGAGTATTGTTGGTAACACCGCTGCGGGCGGTGGTGGACTTGGTATGGAGACGACTGGTGGCGTGTATCTCAAGAATACACTCATTGCCGGCAATACCTCGACAACATATGGTGCGACTTATAATGACCTCCGTGTATCCTCGGGCACCATTACCGACAACGGATACAACATTATCGGTCGACCGGGTGGTACATCATTTACGGGAACTGGCGATTGGACGGACAGTGACGGTAATGGTGTATATACTTTATATAGTGTAGGAACGACTGGCTCACTCAATCTCGATACTGGCGCAAGTAGAAACGATAACGCAACATCAACTCCTACATGGGCACTCCTTGCAGACTCTATTGCTATCAACAATGGTTCAACTGGTAGCAATGGCGCAACGTCAACCGTACCCACACTTGACCAACGTGGCGCATCGCGTGCTGGTGCGACTGATATTGGTTCGTTTGAGTACAACGGGACAGGGCTTACTATTACAGCTCCCTCTACACAGGCAAGCGGTGTCTCGTTCAGTTCAGTTGAATACTACGGAATGACTGTGGGTTGGACTGCAGGCAATGGTTCGCGCCGTGTTGTTTTTATGAAAGCTGCATCAAGTGGTACGGCGTCACCAGTTGATGGCACTGCATACACAGCGTCGTCAGTTTTTGGTTCTGGAACACAGATTGGTTCGTCTGGTTGGTACGCAATATATGAAGGACTAGGCTCGAGCGTCACGGTGACAGGGCTCACTGGTGCCACAACATATATCGTTCAAGTATTTGAGTATAACGGCGTAACCTCAGGAACAGAGGTATATCAGACCGCGACTGCGTCGAACAACCCAAACACGCAAGCATCGCATACTATTACAACGCTCTATATAAACAGCTCGACCGGTAACGATTCGACAGGAGATGGTTCTTCAGGTACCCCGTACGCGAGTTTTCACAAAGGGTATACATCCGCAAGCGCTGGTGACACGCTCAATCTTACGGGCACGTTTACATGGACGGATGCAGGAGAGACAGGGGACATAGCGACTAGTGGGTATACTATCGGCAAAGAGTTGATTATTCAGGGACAAAGTGCCAGCAGTACCATTATTCAGTCTGCGACCGCTTCTACCACCGGTGATCGACGTGTATTCACGACATCGACCGGCAAAGTGGTTACGTTTAATGACGTTACTATCCGACATGGACGTATCACGAGTTCAAGTTCTGCGGGTGGTGGTATCTATAGTCAAGGCACGACAACAATACAGCGAGCGCTCATCACGAACAATTATGTTAACGGGTATGGTGGCGGCGTAGCTCAGCAGGATTCTACAAACGGTGGTTCGCTCACGGTTATCGACAGTACGATTTCATACAACACGGGTGTTTCTCAGGGAGGTGGATTGTGGAGTGGTACCACCACTACGGGCCCGATGAATATTACTAATTCAACTGTTGCATTCAACACACAGCAAGCGTCGTCTGCCACTGTTGGTGGTGGTGGTGTGGCATACAGGAGCGGTAGCGGTAGCATTACCAACTCCACTATTGCGTATAACGATATTCAAAACGGCGGGACGGCAAATGGAGCAGGTCTTTGGTTCAGTCCCGATACTTCCTATACCGTACAGCTCAAGAACAATATAATTTCGAGCAACTATAAGTCTGGCGTTGCACTTACTGGTTCTTTCTACGATATCTACAAAGGTAGTTCAGGAACCTATACTGACAATGGCGCGAACATTTTTGGGAAATACTCAAGTTCAAACATAACGGTAGCTACCAGTACCTATGTCGATTTACAAGGATCATCAGGTTCTGGAGATGGCACGTTTACTAATTCAAATGGTGGCAGTGGCACTCTCAGCTTAGATTCTACTCTTGCAGATAATGGTGTTTTGAAAACACAGACACTTGCCATTACCAGCGCTTCTTCTATTGCGGTTGACAACGGATATGGAGGAACAAACGGATCAATATCGGTGCCAACGCTCGACCAGCGTGGTGGCGCGCGAGTTGCGTCGGTTGATATTGGTGCGTACGAGTATGGCGCAACGGTTGATACGACGGCGCCCACTGTGTCGCTCACCGCGCCTACAGCGAGCGCTACTGTTTCAGGTGCGAGCGTCTCACTCACCGCAACTGCATCCGACAACATTGGTGTGGCAGGAGTATCGTTTTACGTTGACGGAGTATTGCAGGGGAGTGAAGATACCACATCAACGTACGGCATTGTGTGGGATTCAACAGCAACCACCAGTGCTAGTCACAGTGCATTTGCGGTTGCTCGTGATACTTCAAGTAACTACGCAACTTCGACGAGCATTTCGTTTACTGTAGACAATGTGAGCACGGCTATTTCGGCTGTTGCCACAACAACGGCTTCTACCACCGCAACGATTACTTGGACGACTGACGAAATTGCTTCAACAAAAGTAAATTTTGGCGTTATCTCAAGTTATGGAACTTCGACGCCAGAGACGGACACTTCGCCACGCACAACAAGTCACTCTGTAACGTTGACTGGGCTCAAAGCGTGCGCGCGATATTACTACAATGTTGAGAGTACCGATGCTTCGTCAAATACAGCAACCAGTAGCGCCGCGACATTTCGTACAACCGGTTGCACTGGAGGGGCGGTAGTATCTTCGACTGGCGCGGGTACTATTACGACTACAGCAGGAGGCACACTCACAGAAGGCAGACTTACCCTCACTGTGCCAACGTCCTTCACTGCAACATCAAGCTCGGCAACGTTCCAAGCGCATCTTTTAGACGGTACGTCTTTCTTTGCTTCTGCGGGCACGGTGAGCGGTAAGACACGTGCAGGAAGTACCGTATATAACCTTGTTGCACTCACTGATGCGACGACGACACTCGCTACATTTTCAACCGCTCTTACTGTAACGCTTTCCTATACATCGAGCGATGTAGTTGGAATTACTGAGACATCGCTCCTTATCTACCGTTACGATAGTTCCACATGGAGTGCGCTTTCTGACTGTTCGATCGACACGGGAGCTAAAACAGTTACATGCAGCACGACCGCATTTTCAGATTTTGCTTTGTTTGGTACGACCGAATCGTCGAGCAGTTCGAGTACTAGTACCAGTGGCGGTGCGCTCATTTGGTGTTCAGGACCAATGTCACCAGGATGGAACAGTAGCCTGCCTGAAGGAGGTTGTAAGGGATCAGTAGCTCCTACACTGTCTCTGTATTCTGTTCCAAAAAACACAAACAACGACAGCGTTTCTAATATTGTCGCAACGAGCACACTGGAGCAACCCACAAGCGTAGTAGGTTCTCAGGTGGAAATATTTACTCGTTCTCTGCGTGCTGGATCTATTGGTGAGGATGTGCGCCAGTTACAAAAATTCCTCAATGCGCAAGGTTTCATACTGGCAGTACGTGGTAGTGGTGCGCCAGGGAACGAGACAGATTATTTTGGTCCAATGACATATAACGCACTGATCAAATTTCAAGAGGCACACGCCACAGAAATCCTCATCCCACTTAATCTCAAAAAAGGGACAGGCATTTTTGCTTCACAAACACGTAAAGTTCTCCGCGCGTTACTACAACCATAAGGCATTAACGGGGGCATACGAGCATCTGTTGTTTGGTATAGGCTTTCCTGCGTTCGCATTCTCAAAAATAATGGCGCCACGAACGCGCTTTATTTTGTTCGGATGCTCCGCAGGTAACTAAGGTTGCCTGCGTTCGCATTCTCGGAAATGAATCCCGATACAAGATCGGGATTCATTTCGCTCGAACGCTCCGCAGGTAGTACAATGGGGCATACTTACTAATAAAAATACATATGGGAAATAACAGTCATGGCGTAAGTTCGCTCAAGAAACACAAGAGTCCTCACAAAACTGCAAAACGCCTTGCGGCAAAGAAAGTGATGCTCGCTACAAAAACAAGCAAAAAGAAAAGGAAGTAGATCCATCTCCTTCTTCGTACCTTTAGGTATTAATAGAGCCTTGTTCAGAGTATAATCCTCTACATGGATAGTGTTTTTGTCGAGCTTGCCGTTATGCTTTCGCTTGCCTGCGCCATTGGGTATGTGGCGATGCGATTTCGATTACCTCTGGTTATGGCATATCTTTTGGCAGGAGTTGCATTGTCCGCGTTGAGCTTTTCAGGTTCAGCGATTCTCTATACACTGCCTGAGATAGGCATTGCATTCGTTTTGTTTTTGATTGGGATGGAGCTCAATTTGAGTGAGATTCGCTCTTTGGGTCGCCCGATTATTTTTGCAACTCTTTTTCAGATTGTTCTCTCTTCAGCGGCTGGTTTTGCCCTCGCAACGTTTTTTGGTTTTTCGGGAATAGAAGCTGGGGTCTTAGGTATCGCGCTCGCGTTTGCTTCTACGATTGTCATCGTGAAGATGCTTTCTGAAAAGCGTGATACAGCGTCTCTCTATGGAAAGCTTTCCATAGGTATTCTTCTTATAGAAGACTTGGTTGCCATCATTGCAATGGTTGCCATTACGGAAAATATTATTTCCTATGGATTTAGTACAGCGGTACTGATACCTCTTGCGCTCTTTGCAATCAAAGCAGCTGGGTTGATTGGTATCGCATTTCTTATATCTCGCTATATTCTACCTACATTATTTAATGGCGTTGCAAAATCCATTGAGCTTTTGTTTTTAACGGCGATTACTTGGTGTTTTATTTTTACTTCAGTCGCGGTTTTAGCCGGCTTCTCTGTTGTTATTGGCGCGTTTCTTGCTGGCGTTGCGCTTGCTTCTTCCCCATATCAAATCCAGATTCAAGCTAAAGTAAAGCCGATCAGAGATTTTTTTGTTGCGTTGTTCTTCATATACATCGGCTCCCAAGTCAACCTTGTGGGTATTAGGGATTCCTTGCCGATGATTATTGGATTTACAATACTTGCGCTCTCCGTGAAGCCTTTTGCGTATCTGTTTGGATTAAGCTTTTTCAAATTCAGAAAACGCACTCTTTTCCATACATCCTTAAATATGACGCAGGTGTCGGAGTTTTCACTCATCATTGTTCTCCTTGCTGTTGAGCATGGCTTTGCTTCTGAGTCGGCACTTGCTGTTATTGCTGGTTCCGCGGTGCTCTCCATTATGATTTCGTCTGTACTTATAAATCATTCGGAGTCTATCTATAGATTCACGAAGCCTTTTGTTGCGAGGTTCCAAAGTCGGGAAGCGGTTGACATGCTTCCTGATGCAGTTCTTCCTCAGCTTTCAAAGCATGTAGTTGTTATTGGTGCAGACCGTGTAGGCAAGGCAGTTATTGAATATTTGAGAAAGGCGAACATAGAAATGCTTGTGCTAGATTACAATCCAACCACGGTTCGACGACTTAGAGATCAGGGATATCACACGCTCTATGGCGACATAAGTGATCCTGAAATAATTGAAAATCTTCAACTTGAAACTGCGCACCTCATCATTTCAACTGCGAGTGGAATGAGAGATAGTTTGGCACTTCTTGATGCGTGCCGAATCAAAAAAGTGAAAGCCCAAGTGGTAGTTCGGACGGTGGATGCTGACCAAGAGCAAACCCTTAAAGAAGCGGGAGCTGATTATGTGATATTTCCTGAAAGAGTCTCAGGCGACTTTCTTGTTTCAAAACTCGAAGACGAATGGCCGAACTTACATTTTTCCTAATGTATCAGCAAGGATTTACTTCGTCACTTGTGTGCCACTAATACGGTCTCTGGGTGAAGTGAAATACACCTATTGACATTTCTATTCAATTATGGAACAATAATACCCATGGAAGGAGTATTAAAAAATGCGGAAGTAGTGGATACTTGTGCGTGTTTGTGCAGACACTCTCCGAAGTGTGTCTTGTGTGAAGCTGGCTTGTGTCCTTTGCGATAAGTTTTTCTTGAAAAAGAAAAGGTTAGAACACCTTAACTTAAGGGGTACTTTTGTTTTCCTAGATATGAATGCGGGAAAGATTTCTATAAGTGACGGCACATGCTCAGGTTGCATTTGACAGGCTACACGTTGAGAGTATAGTACCTCCTTAACAAAAAAGCAGAATTATAATTTATAAAATCATTATGTCTACACCAGAAAGATTTAACAGTGCCAATGACGAAGTGTACGGAGGACGAAGAATGACTCCTATTGCACGAGCTGAAAGTATTGCGGTGCCGCGAGAGCGTGGTTTCGAAGGAAGACAAGTTCAGAATTTAGTTTGGAGACCAGGAGAAACTGGCGGAGTAAATAATGTTCAACAGACCTCTTTTGGGCCGCGTGAAGCTTTAGACGGTACTCTGCGTGTCGTTGGTGCTGGTCTTGATCTTGGACTGACACCGGTTCATGGAGTAGTTCGCATTACTATGACTATGGTCTCAGAAATGGAGAAGGCAAAAAAAATGTATGTTGGTGGAGTGACAACAATGATTAGGGAATGGCAAAGCCCGCTGGGAAGAATTGGGGCAGGGCTCATGACTCCGGTTATCGGAGGAGCTTGGGCTCTAACAATTGCGCAAGGTGTCGTCTGGGGAGGACTTAAGGGAACATATGGATTGCTTAAAGATAAGGCCGAATCGTTTAGTGCTCACTTAGGCGGCCCTGGAAAGACATATTTTGACCTCGCGTCAGCACACTACAGAGGCGAGCATGCGTGATGTGTCCGGCGTTCTTTTGTTGGGACAACAACTGATGTCACTACACTCTCTGCAACGTATGACGCACATCTCCTTGGTGCAAAAGCGATTGTTGCGCTCACTGAAACAGGGAGTGCGGCCCGCATGCTCTCAAGGCACAAACCGCATCTTCCCATTATTGCGCTCACTCCACACGAAATAGTGGCTCACCAGCTCAGTTTTTCGTTCGGCATCATTCCTATTTTTGATAGGAGTAGAGTTGCACAATTTGAAGAAGCTGTTGTATTGGCAAAGCGTATCCTTATTGAGCAAAAGTGTGCCAAGAAAGGAGATACCTTTGTACTTGTTGCTGGTCTCCCATTCGGGACTACGGGGAGCACTAATACCTGCAGTATTCAAGTTGTGTAGACAGCGCTGGTCGGCAGTGTTCTTTGCCAATATCTGCTATTATTTAGTATGTAGTTATCTTGTGTATCTAATTCTATGTTTAACGAATTCAAGGCATTTCTTTTGCGAGGCAATGTTGTCGACTTGGCAGTCGGTGTCGTAGTGGGAGCAGCCTTTGGAAGTATTGTGACCGCGTTGGTGGCCGACCTACTTACTCCTTTTATAGCCGCCATTGCGAAAGTCCCTGATTTTGGTGGGCTTGTATTTACTCTCAACGGCAGTCAGTTTAAATACGGCCATTTTATCAATACTCTTATATCATTCATTCTTGTGGCTGGTTCAGTGTTTTTCTTTGTGGTTAAACCGATGAATGTACTCAGCGCGCATGCGTTAAAAGACACGCCAGCTGATCCTGCAACAAAAAAATGCACAGAGTGTCTCTCGAAGATACCTGCAAGTGCGCGTCGTTGTGCGTTTTGCACCCAAGTACTTTCTTAATTTTTCTATATGGTTACTGAAGGTCCACAAGATAATGCTACAGAAAGAGGTTTTGAAAATATACTTACTCGACAAGAGATACTTTCAGCTATTAGTGCGTATTGCGAAAATCCTACAATAATAAAGGAGTTACGTGACAAGGACGGAGTATATCTTCTAGAAATTAAAGGGATTCGCAAGATAGAAAAAGATGACGCTGAATATATCTATCAAAGAAAAGGCACATTTCCGAATGGAAGCGATTCACTGGTGACTAGTATTATGGTTGTTCCTCAATCGGGGCTGCCTGAAATTGTTTCAGAGTATGATGCTGTGACGAAAAAATGGATAGTGTAACTAAATATGAATAAAAAAACACTCGTCAGTTTAATTGTTGTTATCGCAGTAGTGGTTGTTGGAGTTTTCTTTCTCACAAGAGACACTAATGAAATAGTCTCTACGATATCCTCAGAAGAGACCGCTACTTTCGATGGGAAAAACACCAGCTTCACGATTGAGGGAAGTGAGGTGGTTTTAGTGCGGGGAGTTTCAGAAGTTTCAGTGGTGCCAGACTCTGCTTCAAAAACAACGACACGGTATTTTGGAAACGAAGCGAGAGGTGATTTGAATGGAGACGGCTTAGAGGATGTCGCTTTTCTTATTACACAAGACGGAGGAGGTAGCGGGCTCTTCTACTACGTGGTGGTTGCACTCAAAACTGGGGCAGGATACAAAACTACCAATGCGTTCCTTGTTGGCGATAGAATTGCGCCCCAATCAACCGAAATATACTCTGATTCAAAAGAGCTTCATGTAAATTTTGCAGAACGAAAGGTGGGCGAGTCAATGACGGCACAGCCGTCCGTTGGAGCTGTTCTCCTTCTTAAGGTTACTCCTGAGGGAGTACTGGAGGGATTAATGAGGTAGATTTATTTATTTTTTCTATACTGTTGCCATGCGAGCAAAAACCATGTTGCCGTGACTAAGGTTGAGGCAATTGTGGAACTCCATAGACCAAGGGTGGCGTAAACGACACTAAAAACGCCAAGGACAGTACCAGTGAGCAGGCTTGAAGAAAGGGCAGGTTTATCTTTTCCAAAAACGGAAGGGAGTAGAGCAATAACGAAAATGTATTGACCAATTGAGAGAACTATATCTTGCCAGTGCATAGTGGGATTATAGCTGTTATTTAAGAGTCTATACTAGTGCAATAAACCCAGTTAACTTAAAATATATAATTTTTAGACCATATGGCGATTGAAAAGAGCGGTGGGCAGTCGGCATTCTCTCAGAGCGTTGAACCTCTAAACACTCATAGTGGTAATGAGTTTGTAAAAAATCTACCACCAGCTGCAATCTTCTTGGTTTCCGCTCTTGTGATTGCAAAACTTTTTGAAGGTAAAAGACGCCTTGATTAAGCACATATTTGTTGCATGAGTTACATCGGCGGTGCTTAAAAAAGAAACCAGAATGGTTTTGGTGTGGTTTAGTGGTGAGTATCTATGTCGTACAAAGCTGTCACTAAAACTCTAACCTATCAAACGAAACATCGTTTGGAATTTATCACTATTACCCCTGAAGTTGAAATGTTTGTGACGGAGTCGGGAGTACAGACAGGTTCACTCACACTTCAAACTCACCACACTACGTGCGGTCTTTGGGTGAATGAGGACGAACCAAATTTAATTGGACCACCTGCCATTCTTGGGTATGTGCCTGACTTACAGCGAGTCCTCGATCGTTTTGCGCATCCTGCTGAAACATACGGACACAACGACATTCGCGATGTAAATAATCCAGAAGGGAAGCGTCACACACATCTGTGTCTTCCTGATGAGAACGGAGTAAGCCAAGAGTGTGTTAATGGGCATGCTCACGCCCAAGGCTTAATTATTCCCAGTTACCTCACACTGATTATTGAAAAAGGAAAGGTACTTAAAGGAGTCTGGCAACAGATTCTTTTAGTGGAGCTTGATCATGACCGCACTCGAACACTAAGTATGTTAGCGCAGGGAGAGGGCTAGATTGTTCGAGTGTTTTAGCTCTCTAGTTAGCGTCAGTTGAACTGCTTCAGAAAAGTATGAAATAATACATGACATGAGTATACATATTCTGAAAAATAAAAAAATAATATATAGCATATTGGCGCTGGTTCTCGTTGGTGCCTTAGGTTTCTTTGCGCATCAACAATTGTTGAATATACATCGTGAAATTATTGTACAAATGGTTTCAAATCATGCACGTGCATGGCAGACCGGGGATGAGCAACTGCTGACCTCGCTCTTACATGATGATGTCGTTTTTGCATACCCGGGGAGGCGATTAAATAAGGAACAGACACTTGAAGATTTGCGGTTTTTTAGGGATGCATATATTGACACAAAAGTGTACATTAATACTATTGTTGTCAGTGGAAATGATGTTGCCGTTGAATGGCAGTTTGCGACAACCAAGAAAGCGACTGGTAAACGAGAGGTAGTGAGTGATGCAATAATAGCTAAGGTTGAGCACGGGAAATTTATTCTTTGGAAAGAGTATTTGGATGGACGCGTGAAAGGTCTTCAGGCAGAAGGAGCCCTAGAACTTGAAGAGGGTGGTGAGCCGTTCCCTTGGCCACATAAAATAGAGGTTAGATCTCTCTAATCGGTTACAGCTCGCCTTGCATTATTTTTGAATTTTTTTGTTGAACCTATCTCACGGGGTATACTTTTTATATGAGGAAAGTATTGTTAGTCATTGGCGTACTAGCTGTATGCGCATTGTTGGCAGTAGCTGTTTATTTTGTACCTATTCTTAGAGGGGAATGTTACAAAGTTCCTGATTATTTAAAACCTGTTGCAGGCTCGCAAGGGTATCGCATCTGGTCTGGCGACACACTCAAAAGTTTTGATCACAAAAACCGACCCGTGTGTGTGCCGCAAGGTTGGGAAGCTGTTGGTGCCATAGAGACAGGGGCGGGGTGGGCGAAATTTGAGACGAAATTGACAGGTATTCTTATTCGCTCCGATGCATTCACGCTACAGAGTATTCAGCCAAAACAGAGCATGTATAGGGTAGATATTTTATATCCCGTAACCACAACAGAAAGTTCGATACGGCGATATGTTGCCATTATTGAAAATGCGTTCAATCGCACAGGGAAATTGTTTAATGATGCTCCTAAAGAACAACGAGTTCAACATGTTGTTCTTATTACTGCAGGCCTTGCTGGAAATGCATACGAAGATACCACACATGTGTATCCAGATCCAAGCGCAAGAGTTAGTGCTTTCGTGCGCACACAGAATAGTCTTCGCGGAGAAGAACTCTTCATTCACGCAGTAGTACACCTTTACAACAGGCATCAGAGTGGCGCACTCTCGTATCAAAAGTTGCAGTCGCCCTTTACAGAAGAAGATTGGCAGGAGGTTGAGGCTACTTGGGCAGAAACAGCATTTACCACTTCCGCGGAGCGATCAGGGCGTATTGTGTATCTCTACGGTGTTCATACAGCACTCCGAACTGGAAACTTTTCACTGATCAAAGAAGCGCCTTTCAATGATCAAAAAGCTTTTGAGAAAATTAGGCAAAGTGTAATTGTTGCGCCAGGCTCTCCGAATCTCGATTATCAGTATGGACATTATGTGCTCGCCCCACTTTCGATGCTTGCGGTTGATGGAATGTTGCAGGAGTCAAATACTCACACTAGCGTAGAAAAAATTCTTACTGATATTCATGCAGGGAAAGCTAGTAATTTCTTTGATGAGCTTCAAAAAACGCTTTCAAAGGAAGAGGTTCAACGTGCTCGGGGTTGGTTTGAAGGGACAGAAACCATACCGAGCAGTGTAATCAATTCGGTCATTACTGCTTATAAATCTCAGTAATTGTATTTACACTAGGGCAGGAAAGAGGATGTGGGTATGGTATTCGTGATAGAATCGACACTACCGCTATGAATGCCACCGATGTATATCGAGAGTTAAAGACAAAGTCTATAGGTGCATCTCGCATTTTTCATCGAGAGCTACTGATTGTTGATTCTACAGTTTTTGATGAATACGAAGTGCATTTTGTGAAGGTTTTTCATGCACTCAACAGAAAAACAAACTATAGAACGCCAGGGACATTTAGACATATTCACGCAATAAAATCTGGTTCCTTGGTTGAGGTTCACTATGATTTTGGAAACCTTAATAAATTTTTTGTTATGGCTGTTCCTCACTTCTTTTTAGACATGGTGCCTTATTTTTTATATCATTTAATTACATTTAGAAAGCCATACAGTATTGATGTGCAGATTCTTGAATCACGAATACACAAAATATAAGCCCCGTCAGGAGATTTTTTAAAAAGTGTTTTTCTAAAATCTATTTTAGTCCGTCGAGTTGATTTACGGTAGACCACTGAGTGTCTGTCTTTTCATTTACTTGTGTAGTGCTATTTTCCACAGTTGCTAACTCTTCAAGGTAGAGCTCTTTTTCGCGTGCCATCCGCTTTCTTATGCCGAAGAGGTCAAACATAGTTTTGTGTTATTGGAATACGGCAAGTATGGCATTCACGATAGGTGTGAGAAGTGAGAGAATGAACAGAATGAGGTTTATAAAAAATTGAACTATTTGTACAATGAGAGAAAGAAACTGTTGAAATAGCTGTACGAAATCCATAGAATATAGATTATTTTTTTTCTAATAAAACTAATATTTTATCCAGCTTTTCGATTTCTATTCGACTGAGGTTTTTTTGTAACGCCTCAATTTCTTCTTTAGCTCTTGTATTAGTTTCGTAGTCTGCTTCGGCGTGATGACGGTCGCGCTCTGACTGGCGATTTTGCGCCATCATGATGATAGGTGCGGCATATGCTGCTTGAGTTGAGAAAATAAGATTGAGAAGTATGAAGGGGTAGACATCCCAACGCTGAACAACTCCTATGATATTTAAGGTTATCCATGTAGCAACAAAGACTGTCTGGATGGTGATGAATTTCCACGAGCCCATTCCTGTTGCCAGTATGCTCGATAGTCTATCGCCAAAAGTTAAAGCTTGCGTATGTTTTTGATGCCATGTAGTCATATGTATTGCTTTATGAAAATAATGATATCACGCTTATTTTTTAGGCCATGATGTCTGTAAAGAGAGTGAATGTCTGTATATCACTGAACACTCTTGCGGGTGTTTCCGCATATGTCCCACTCTTTGCTAGTGCGCGTTCAAGGGCTGGTTTTTTACTAATTCCAGTTATATAGCCTACTCCTCCTGTAATGTGTTTGCGTAGAAAGGGAAGTGTGACGGTTGCTCGAAGCGGTATGGGATTTTTTCCACGGGCATCGTAACCAACGACAGCTCTCCTCTCGTCTTCAAAGAGAATCTCAAACATTCCCACATCTTCCGGATAGGGCATAATGCCCGCCGTATGGCCATCTACACCCATGCCGAAGGTTGCAAGTATATGTCCTGTTGGATTTTCCTCGATCCATTTTCTCCATGCCTGCTCCATAGTGGTTGCTAGCGTCTCAACTCTTTCAAAGCGCATGCTGGTATCAATGGCACGCGCGCCTTTTGCCACTGCGTTTTTAAAGAAGCTTGTTTCCTTCAGGGTTGCAAAGTTATTTTCTTTTGGATTTTTCGTGAATCGCTCATCTAAAACGCCAAGTGTAAGGTTGGATGTGTTTTCAGGCACGGTGACATGCATAAGGATTTCAAGGGCAGAGCCACTCGAAAAAAGAATTAAAGCAGGCTCGCCCCCCGTTTTCATGAGTAAGGAAGAGAGTTGCGCCCCTGCTTTTTGAGCCAATGCTTCCGTGTCAGTATTTCTTATTATTTCCATGGTTTTAATCCTATCATTTTCTTTCTGTATCCATATATACTAATAAGATCATGAAGCTTAGTCGTGAACGCGTTGGCGATGTATGTATTCTTTCTGAGGCAGTGTTGTGGGGAGCTTTCCCTGTTATTACTATTCTTTCTTTCACTTCGCTCACGCCGCTAGTGTCTTTGGGTTGGAGTACTCTTTTTGCATCTGTTGTGTTTGCCGTGCTACTTACTGTGCGTGGGAAATGGTCAGATGTATGGAACCGTCGCGCAATGAAAGATGTACTTCTTACTGCGTTTGTTTTGGGTTTCCTCTACTACATACTTTTCTTTTTTGGTTTGCAGTATACGAGCGCAGGCAACGCAAGCATTATTGCATTGTCGGAATTATTTTTTAGTTACTGTTTTTTTCATTTATTTAGAAAAGAACATATTCCACCAATCCACCTTATTGGAGCGGTGTTAATGATTTTTGCCGCAGGAGTAATTCTCTATCCCAATATACACGCATTCCAAATAGGAGATCTTCTTATCCTGGGAGCATCTTTGATTGCACCCTTCGGTAATTTATTACAAAGAAGGGCGAGGATAGAAGTGTCGAGTGAAAGCATTATGTTTGTCCGTAGCGTTGTTACAACTGTCGCAGTTTTTTGCCTTGCATATGCCTTCGGTACAAATCCTCTCAGTATTAATTTTGATGGCGGGATCGTATGGATTCTTTTGATTAATGGTATTTTTCTTTTTGGGTTCAGTAAAATTCTTTGGATAGAAGGCATACACCGTATTAGTGTTACGAAGGCAAATGCCCTAGCGAGTCTTTCACCTCTCGTTACATTACTATTTGCCTATGTACTTTTGAGTGCAGTTCCAACCGTATGGCAAGTTTTTGCATTCGTGCCGATGTTTTTAGGTGTGCTGTTATTGAGTCACCATAAACAAAAAACACCCACACTGTAGGTGCGGGTGTTTTTGGATTAAAAACTATTTTGCCTTGCCGAGAATTTTGTACATACCCGTACTACATACGGTGCAGGTACCCTTCATAGCACGGCGGTCTCCGGTCTTACCCATAGCGACCTCCGAAGCATCCTTCATTTCACGCTTCTCCTTACACTTAACGCAATATCCTATAACTGGCTCCATAGTGTGGTGCTTATTTATTAAATAATTATACCCATTCATAGTATCATGGGCGCAAGGTATATAGCCTTAGTCGTATAATCAACCTTCTGTTCTACAAAAGACTTATGAAAGAAGCCACTTTTACAGAAAAAATACAGAATCGTTGGTCGCAGGTTGGTATGATTTGTGTTGGTCTTGATCCTGACTTTGCAGAAATCCCCGCTGTTCTTAAAGCAGAAAATTCGTCGACTGAAGAAGTACTCTTTGCTTTCAATAGAGAAATTATAGACGCCACCGCTGATCTTGTGTGCGCGTACAAACCAAATATAGCGTTTTATGAAGCACATGGAGAAGCCGGAGCACGAGCCCTTGCGCGAACAGTGGCACACATCAGAGATGCGTATGCAGAAGTTCCAATTATCTTAGATGCAAAGCGAGCCGATATTGGTAATACTAATCTTTACTATGTGAAGGCTGTGTTTGATGAGTTGGGGGCTGATGCCATTACTATCCACCCCTATCTAGGGAAAGAGGCGGTTCAGCCGTTTCTTGATCGTAAAGATAAGGGGGTTATTGTATTAGTGAAAACTTCAAATTCGGGAGGGGGAGAATTTCAAAATTTAAAGGTTGCTGATTCTGGAGAACCACTCTACAAGGTGGTGGCAAGAAATATCGCACACTCATGGAATGCAAATGGAAATTGTAGTGTTGTTGTGGGTGCGACCTATCCTGAAGAGCTTGCCGAGGTGCGGACTATTATTGGTGACATGCCAATTTTGATTCCGGGAATTGGTACACAAGGTGGAGATATTCAAAAGACGGTCATGGCAGGAAAAGACAGTAAGGGTTTTGGGATGATAATTAGTGCATCGAGAAGTATTATTTTTGCATCGAGCGGAGCTGATTTTGCACAAGCCTCACGAAAAGCAACAGAAGGTCTTATTTCAGAAATCCAAGCTGTTCTGTAAGGGTATTTTTGGTAAGAGATTGCGGGGTCAGGCGTCTTATGTAGGTCTGATTGGCAGGCTGTTAATTCTAAAAGACACGCAGTACGCGTGCACACATAACAATATGTACACTATCTCTAAACGTTTTGCCCTCGTAGCGCCAGTAGCATTACTTGTGCTCGGTTCTTTATTCATTAGTCCTTTTCTTGCTTCAGCAAATGAAAATGAAGGGAAGAAGAGGTCAGGTCCGCACGCTGTTGGTTCAGCGCTCGAAATTCGCATCGAAGATAACAATTCAGTACTTGTTCGTGGAGCAAAAGTCACTGCCGTATCTGGTTCAGTGATTAGTGCAGAGACTGCTTTTGGCGCAACAGTTCTCTCGTGGAGTGTTCGTACAAATGCAAACACTGTCTTTACTCATCGTGCCGATGGATCGTCATCGCTCTCTACAATCCTAATTGGTGACTATATAAGTTTCGGAGGAACACTCAATACAGGAACTTCAGGACTGACCGTAGACGCTAAGGCGGTTAAAGATTGGTCGCGTCCCGTACAGGTAGAGAATATTCGAGCACTTCACGGTAGTGTGCAAAGTATCGATGTAGTCAATATGAAGTTCATGTTAGCGAGCAAAGGTGCCGAAGGCGTTGTTACAGTTAAACTTGCAACAAGTTCCGTAATAACTAATGGTGATATTGCTCTTGCTTTCGCACAAATCAAGGTAGCTGATCAAGTAAAGGTTTCAGGTACTTACGATAGTGCTACAAAAACTTTTACTGCTACAAAAGTCGGAATAGTGCGAGAGGATGCAAATGGACATAAAACATTCAAAGGAAGAATTCAATCTTTCAAGGACCGTTTCCATTTTGGCTTCTGGAAATAATATTCTAGAAAGTTCTCTGTCTAAACATCGAATAGGTTGCATATGCAACCTATTCGATGTTTAGTAGTGGAGAGCTACAATATGCTAAGTGTTCTATATTGAAGATAACTATTGATTTATATGGCTACTCCCGCTGAACCTCTAATAGTTCGTGTGCGTGTGACGTCTGACACAAAGAAGGATGGTGTTAATGAAGGGAAGAAGGGTGTACTTGAAGTTAGCGTGAAAGACCCAGCTAAGAATAATCGCGCAAACGTGCGGGTTTGTGAGTTACTTGCCGACCATTTTAGGGTGCCAAGGAAAAATGTGATTATCACGAAAGGTTCTGAGTCCCGTAGTAAGATGATATTAGTTTATAAGAGATAACTTCCAAATATGCATATAAATCTCAAAGCCAGCGGTTCGGTAGTTTTAACGGAAGAGCTCCGTGAGTTTGTTGCGGAAAAGGTGCGTAAAATTGAACATCTTCTCGATTCTAAAGATACGAGCACGATGGCGGATATAGAGCTTGCAACAACCACGCGCGGACAAAAAACAGGTGATGTATTTCGTGCTGAAATCAATGTGCGGTTTGCTGGTGGTTTTGTGCGCGCGGAAGCGATAGAAGAAACCCTCCATCACGCAGTTGAGGTGGCGATTGAAGAGGCACGAAGGGAAATCCGAAAGACTTTTGGGCGCAAGCGCACGCTCATGCGCCGTGGTGCTACAAAAATAAAAGATTTTTTCCGAGGGTTTAGCGGTTCATGAAAGACGAGATTCTTTCTCTTTATTCTGCGCACATTACTGAACACAAACAAAAGGTTTTAGATATTCTTTCTGTTTCAGGATTTGATGCGCTTATTATTTATTCTGGCACCCCGCTTCGATATTATGCCGATGATCAAGATTCGCCGTTTCGTGCGTACCCACATTTTTTACATTTTGCACCTTTGAATGAGCCAGGTAATTTTCTTTTAATTCAAAAAGGCACTAAACCTCTTTTAGTCCGTATTAAGTCTGATGATTATTGGCATGAGCAAACACCTCTAGGGCAGTCTTTCTGGCTCCCTGAATTTGAATTACGAGAAGTAAAGAGCATAGAAGACGCATGGAAAGAACTCCTCCATGTGGGACATCGGATGTCCCACATGGAGCGGACTGCGTATCTAGGCGAGCTTAAAGCTTTTGAAGGGTATGGCATTGATCCCAGTCTCATCAATCCCCCAGAACTCATTACTTCTTTGGATACAGGTAGGAGTTTGAAGACTGAATACGAGATTGCCTGTATTGGAAAGGCGAATGAGATTGCAGCAAACGGGCATCGTGCCGGACGTGACGTATTCCTCTCGGGCGCATCGGAGCTTGAGATTCACCAGACGTACATGAAAGCGGTGGAACGTGTGGAAAGTGAATTACCGTACGAAACTATTGTGGCGTTGAATGAAAAAGCTGCGACGCTTCACTACCAAAGAAAGCGTTCAGACGTTAAGGGAGGAAAGTCACTTCTTTTAGATGCAGGTGCGAATTATTTAGGATATGCATCCGACGTCACACGCACATTCGTGGCGCCTAGTGCCGACCCTCTTTTTGGTAAACTTCTTGCCGGCGTTGAAACACTTCAGCGGGAGCTTTGTGTTCTTGCGAAACCAGGACTTTCTTTTGTTGATTTGCAGAAGGAGGCACACTTAAAAATTGGAGATTTACTTTTTTCACTCGGTATTCTCAAAATTGGTGGGAAAGAAGCCTCCGAGCTCGGGCTGACTAAAGTATTTTTTCCGCATGGTGTTGGACATATGCTGGGACTCCAAGTGCATGATGTTGGTGGCGCAAAAAAAGAGTCAGAATATACAACAGACACAGAAAATTTAAGAACACGAGGGATAATGGAAGTGGGGCAGGTGTTTACCGTAGAGCCAGGCGTATATTTTATTGAAATGTTGCTTCGTCCACATAGAAATGGCGATACCGCAAAACATTTCAACTGGGAGCTTATTGACCGCCTTGCGCCTTATGGTGGAGTGCGCATAGAAGATGATGTGTTGGTGATAGAAACTGGCATTCGAAATCTCACGAGAGAATATCTTGATTAGGGTGCACGTGAGAATTATTATTTGACACTTGAACTAGTAAAGGTATAATTTTTCTTTAAAGGCTAAACAAAAATATGTCTAACGAAAGAGAACCCACACGTAGGGACTGGCACTACATCACCACCACTACAGCTGACGAAGCTATAAAAATTCAGGGAAAATTACAGCTTCAGCCTGGTCAAAAAGCCAGGATTCATGAAGTAAGTTCAACAGAATTTGAAATTTGGATTACAGACAATTAGTTCGATTTTCATAGGATAAAGATATGGGAGAAAAACAAAAAGAAGAATTACCTGATCCAAGCACTCTCAATCCATTTGATCCAAACCTTGAACCAGAAGTTGTAGAGAGAATAGCCGCGCTTTTTATTAGTTTTGTACGCAAGCAGGGTGAATATCACCCAGAGGGAGGAAAAGGTAAAAAGGTCACTCATCAAAAACCTAGCGTGTTAAAAACCCCTGTATAGTATAATTTAACGATCGTTAAATTATACTATACAGGGTTTTCTTAGCTTCAAGTAATGAAAGGTAGCTAAAATTACAAGCGTAGGAAATCTGCGTAGTCCATTTCTTTTTTTCCTTCAGGGACGATGCGAGTGGGAGTGAAAGTTTCGTCTTCATATATTGCATCTATAATCTTGATGCGTATTTCTTTATCTCCTTTTTTTGTAAAAAAGTATGTGCCTGGCCATCCTTCGTATGCGCAAAACTTAAGATAGTTTTGGTATGCATCAGCTGTGAGGTCAATAAGTCCGTCTTCTTTTTTTAGTTTAGGGGTGAAGGTCGCTTCCGTGTGATTTTGCGCCTCTGCCTTGAGTGAGGCATCCACAACGAGTGGAATCGACTCGGCAAGCAATTTTCCTCCCTCGTGCCACAGTAAATCTTCAAGCATGTTTCTTCGAAATGGCCATGGTTCTGGGGTAATGGAAGCTTGTGCAAGTATTGGTCCGTGGTCAGTTTCCTCATCAAGAAGAATGATAGATACACCCACTTCCTTTGAGTCGCTCAGTATTTGGCTTTCAATAGGGGACGGGCCACGAAACTTTGGTAAGAGTGATGGATGCACATTTAAGGTTCCATATTTTGGAATCGCAAGAAGCGGAGAAGGAAGGAGCTTTCCATATCCCGCAACAATAAACATGTCCCACTCACTGTTTAAAATAATGTCTGCGGCGGGATCTGAAAAATCTAAACGTTCAGGTTGAAGCACGTCAATACTTCTTTCTTCACCCCATGCTTTTACCGAGGAGGATTTCATGAGGAGTCCTCTGTCGGCCGGTTTATCGGGGACGGTCACAATGAGTGCGGGGAGTATTCCAGCGTTCTCTAGTTCGTCAAGTACAAATGTTGAAAAAAAAGGAGTCCCAAAAAATACTATTCGTAAGTTATTTCTTTGTATTTTCTGTGTCATATCATTTTCTAGTGGATCGCCACCATATACGATATATCGTATATGGTGGCGTATTTTTATTTTTCCTCTTCTAGTTCGCTTTCTTCTTTTGTTTTCAGCACCTCCACTGCTTTATCTACATAGAGAATTCCTTCAAGATGATCTGTCTCATGCTGAAAAATTTGTGCAAGTAATCCACTCCCACCTCGCTCAAAGCGGATGCCTTCTTCATCATAGGCTCGTACAGTTGCTTGAAGAGAACGCTTTATGGTGCCATGAAACCCCGGTACTGAAAGACATGCTTCATCAAGGAGTTCTTTTTTTCTCGAAATTTTTACTATTTTAGGATTAATGAATGCATAATCGGCATCATCATCTGGCTTGAGGGCGACATCGTTTCTGTCTTTGCTTTCAAGAACAAATCCTCGTACGACGAAGATACGGTAGGGAATACCTATTTGATTTGCAGCTATTGCAACACCGTGCGAAGTACTGCGAAGCGAGTGTGACATGCGGTGCAAAATATCTCTCAGTTCCCCAGTTCCAAAAAGATTCTTCGGAACCTCCTTCATTTTTTGTTTGAGGATTTTTGCGCCTTTGGTAACTATTTCATCAGTCATATGAATAGTGTATAGGGTATGGCGTTTAGGGTCTAGGGGAATTTCCCTAACCCCCTACACCCTAGTGGCTAATGGCTAGTTCAGACTATCTCATCAGGATCCACGGTCACCTCTATATTAGGAGGTAATTCGAGAATACGCTGGGCGAGCCCTGTATGTGGCCATTCCTTGCGTGGTATGCGGATGACTGCGCGAGCACTCCATTCATTCTTTCCAATCGCTATAGGAGGAAGGGGTCCAACTAAATCAGTGTCAGAAAATATTTCTGTTATAGCAAGACTAGTTTTTTCTACGCTCACTTTTGTTCCTTTCCATAGGAGCCCTATAAAGGTAGTGAATGGCGGGTAGCCGTATTGTTCCCGTTCCGCAATATCTCCGCGATAAAAATCAGCAGGGTTTCCCGAGGCAAAAGTTTTCATTACCTCACTGTCTGGTTTTCGTGTTTCTACAATAAACTCTAGCTCGGCATGTTCTTGAAGGTAAAACAGTATAGAAAGAGTATGTTCGTGTGCGCGCCATGCGGTGATGGAGAGCATGCTGTCGAGTGAAGCAACTGCCACAATTTCTACTGGTTTTTTTAGATAGGGAAGCATTCGCTCAGTACCAACGAGTATGGCCCCTTCGGTAGAGAAAAATTCTTCTGAGAGTTTTTTTGCTGTGCGATGTGTTGGTGCGCTATCTTTTGTAAATGTGATAAGTGGGGAATCAGGGAATGCTTTCGCTAACTCATCTGCCACTCGCTCAACTCCAATACCTAAGGTCACCAAATTCCATCCTTTGCATGTTTTACAGGGTGTTTCTGATGGTAATGTCGCACCACTTCGGTGCGACATGAACTGATTACCATCGGCAGTTTTATGGAGAACCATTGGTACGCCAGTGTGAGGGTCAGTTACTGGAGTACCACAATCATTGCATACAGTCAGAGGGGCAATACCGCGTCTGGCTGCAAAAACAATTGCACGACCACCGCGAAGTATTTCGCGATGCATCTTTTCTTTTGTTTCCTCAGTGAGGGCAGTAAAGACCCGTTTAACTTTTTTCGATGTTTGCTCTAATGGTATTTCTTTTTTTCTCGTGTCGACAATTGATATCTCGGCAGTTCCGCTCGGTCTTACTTGGGACCTCGCTAGTTCGTCCATTTCATGTGCATCTACTCGATAGCGCGTTTCTATGCGTAGCGGAAAATCTGCAAGTATGAGTCTCGCACCCATTCTTCTGCAGAGGGATTCCGCACATCTCCTCACATCTACATGAGGCCTGGAAAATCCTCGGTATCCACGCGCACTTTCACGCTCAACAACTATTGTGCCTATGTTGGTGCGTGGTGCAGAAAGTGCAAAGGCGGTTCCAATGATGAGCACTGGTTTTGTGTCGGTACTGCATCGATTCCACGCTTCAATTATTTTTTTCTTACTCACTTCACTGGTAAGTAGAAGTACATGGTCCTCGATTCCACGCTTCAAATTTTCTTCCATCTGCTCTGCCTCAGTAACTGTAGGTACTATAATCATGACCGATTCACCGCGCGCGAATGATTCCCGAGCAAGATTTCTATACGTACGAACTCGCTCTTCTTTTTCTGCCTGCAATACTAAAAGATCTGCGCGCACCGTAGGCTCAGTTTCGAGGCTGAGGTGTGCTGTTGGTTCCGTAACGGCTTCGAGTTTATTGGAAGCGGTCAAAATTACCTGTGATGTAAGCGTTGCAAACATTATGCTCTCATGCACTCCATGCCAGAGCGCTGCGTCTTTCACTGCCGCAACAAATGCGGTTGTAACAATTCGTTTTGGTCTTGTTTTTGGTGATATTTTCTTTAGTGAAAAATCAGCACTACGGAGATCGAGTTTTTCTTCACGTGCATCTCGGCTCTCAATAACAAGCGCAGGAAGTGATCTATTACGAACAGAAACAGTTACTATCATGCCTGCAGGTATAGCGTCGCGAGAGAAGAATGTTAGGTGATCCCGAAAAACTCCTCGCGCTATGGGCATGACACGGACGATGAACATCTAATTAGTGTATAGCGTTTAACGTTTAGGGTATAGGGTGGAGAGTTAGGGGGTAGTGGCTAGCGTTTAGGGTTTAGGCGACGCTTCGTCGGGTCCGTAGGGACCATATGAGCTCGAAGTTAAAAGCTGAAAGCAGACACCTGGCACCTGAAAGCTGGCGTAATGTACAATAGAGCCAATGACATCAAAAAATGTGTTTACTATTGAAGGCTTAGCCGGAAAGAAAACCCTCAAGGGTTCTATTCCTGTCTATGGCGCAAAGAATAATGTTCTAAAGGTAATGGCGGCAGCCATTCTCATTGAGGGGGAGTCAAAGTTTACCAATGTCCCCAACATTGCAGATGTTACTTCACTTGGCCGGATACTTGAGGGTTTGGGCGCGTTTGTCACTCACAAAGGTAGTGAGCTTACAGTAAGCGCAAAGGGTTTGTCGGGAAGTGTTTTGGATCCCGTACTCGCAAAATCAATGCGTGCCTCGATTGTTCTCATTGGGCCCTTGCTTGCACGCCTAGGAAGCGTCACATTCCCTCATCCTGGTGGTGATGTAATTGGGGAAAGGCCTATCGATATTTTTATTTCTGGTTTTCAAAAACTTGGTGCCAGTTATTTGGAAAGTGGAGACTCGTACACACTCTCGGCACCAAATGGTATTTCTGGTGGTGAAATATTTTTCAGGATTGTTTCAGTAACAGCAACAGAGACATTCATGATGGCTGCGCCTCTTGCAAAAGGTCCTGTCACCTTAAAAAACTGTGCGATGGAACCCGAGATTGTTGCTCTCGCTGAATTTTTAAAATCATGCGGTGTAAATATTGAAGGAGCGGGTACTCCAACTATTATTATTCATCCCTCAACTCTTACTCAACCAGCATCGACATTTGCCATAGTGCCTGACCGCATTGAAGCAGCAACTTTTCTTGCTCTCGGTGCAATTGCAGGGGAAGAGCTTACTGTCACCGGCGTTATCCCAGAACATTTAGATGCAGTACTTGAAATTCTTCACATGATGGGTGCCATGCTTACTGTAGGAAAAGATTCAATTACTATCCGAGCACCTCAAACTCTCAATTCGGTAAAGTTACGCACGCACGAATACCCAGGTTTTCCAACAGATGCTCAAGCTCCTATGATGGTGGCTCTTACTCAGGCTGAAGGAGAGAGTACGGTGGTGGAAACTATTTTTAATGGTCGCTTAAACTACACAACTGAGCTTGTGAGTATGGGTGCAAAAATTGCAGTAGTTAATCCGCATCGCGCCACAGTGAAAGGGAAAACTCCACTCAAAGCACGCGATATTGATGGGCCTGACATTCGCGCTGGCCTTGCCTATATCCTCGCAGCTGCGATTGCAGATGGCACCTCGCATGTCGGTAACGCTCACTTGATGGACAGGGGATACGAAGCTATTGAAAAACGCCTTGCAGGCGTTGGGTTAAAAATTACAAGGTCGTAATTAAGTTTTTTATTTTTTTCCGGTTGCAAATTCGAGCATTTTTACTCCGCCAACTACAGCGCCAGTTCCTAATGCTAGTAAGGCTAACATTGGAACTGAAAGAGCTACGACACCAGTCGTAACCATACCTGAAATAATTACTGTGTCGATTGCCATTCCTCCAACAAATACCAAAGCTCCTGTTGGAAGTGCCACAAAACGGAGTAATCCGTGCCCAGCACTGCCAAGGATATTTCTTTCTTTTGGTCCTTCCGTCCTTCTGCTAACAAAAGTAACTGATGGCTCTTGGTGAAGAAGTCTCGACATGTTTGTGCTCATCGGCTGACCGCTTGTGCGAGGAGGTGTTTCCAGTCTTGGGGTTTCTAATTGGTGCTCAACAGAAGCGCCACGAAAACGTGGTTCTCTTTCTCCAAAGAATGCTTCTACTGATTCGCTCATGTTTTTTATTCTTGTGTTTTGACAATAGGTAAAATTTTAGAGATGTTCCTCAAAGTTTGGTTCTGTAGGCCATATCTCAACATTACCGTCTACACCATCAACTCCCACGCGGGAGCGCGGTCGCGAACCGCCTCTTTTTTTCCCATCCCAGAGTCCTGTCTTTAAATCCACCTTCAGTTCGGGTGATTTAGGAATTGTTACTGGTGCCTCACGTTTGAAGAAATTCATATTATTTTGTCTGCATGTTTATTTTTTTGACTTCGCGTCTTTGCGTCCTAATCCAATCATGTTCATAAACTTTTCCCAACCAGTTGCTACTTGCTCTATTACTTTACGATATTCCACAGGTTGTTCTGTTCCGCACATAGCGTCACCATAACCAATCCAATCTTCAGGTGCCATATCTGCTGGGCCACCACGAGTCTTGGGGTTCCAACCACCGATGCTTGGATAACCAGCATCGCGTTCGTCATCCGTTATAACTTTCTCAATTGATCCATCAAAAGCCATACAATTTTTTGTTTATTCCGCTAACTTCACTTGAAGGCGTACTGTACTCCAATAGATGTATTTGTCAAGTGCTCATTTGTACGCTCCATCTGTTACACTTATTTGCCATGTCATTCTTTTCTCCAAGGCTTGGAATTGATCTCGGTACTACCACTACCTTAGTGTATGTGCCCGGCTACGGTGTTGTTCTGAATGAACCTTCTGTTGTTGCTGTGTCAGTCCATGATCGAAAAATTTTGGCAATAGGCTCTGAAGCAAAAGAGATGGTTGGGAGAACTCCTGATTCAATAATTGCGTACCGTCCTATGAAAGATGGTGTCATTGCTGATTATCGTGTCACTGAAGCAATGCTCCGCTACTACATTAAAAAATCGTTAGGCGCATGGAATCTTTTTAAACCCGATGTCATTGTTTCTGTTCCTGCAGGAGTTACTTCAACAGAGCGTCGTGCTGTCGTTGAGGCGGGACTTAAAGCGGGTGCTCGAAATGCATATGTTATTAAGGAGCCAATTCTTGCAGCTATCGGTGCAGGCATTCCTATTCATGAACCCCGAGGGCATATGATTGCTGATGTTGGGGGAGGCACTATTGATGTTGCGGTGATTTCCTTGGGTGGCATCGTTGCTTCAACTTCGGTGAAATGTGCAGGCAACCGCATTGATCAAGCAATCGCAGACTACATAAAGAAAACGTATAACCTCGCTATTGGCGATAAGACAGCTGAAGATATCAAAATTGGTATTGGCTCAGCGGTGCCCGTTGAAGAAGAACTCTCGATGGCAATCAAAGGGCGCGATTTATTGTCAGGTCTTCCACGAACTGCAACAGTTTCAACCAATGAAATTGTGCGAGCAATATCTCGAGAGCTTAGAGAGATGATAAAAGCAATACGCACAGTGCTTCAAGAAACTCCACCAGAGCTCGCCGCTGACATTATTGATAAGGGAATCATCATGACTGGCGGAACATCGCAACTCCGTCATTTACCAGAGTTGGTATTTCGCCGAACAGGCGTGAGCGCAGTGCTTGCAGAAGAGGCAGCGTTCTGTGTTGCGAAGGGTACTGGTATCGCACTTGACCACCTTGAAACCTATAAGAAAACGATGACTACAAAACGCAGATAAGTGTAAATGCTAGTATTCACACATGAAAGTATCCGAACTCGCTCATACGAAAGAACTACATCATGCCTATCTTGTTGTGGGAAACGCTGGCAAAGGAGCCTCTGAAGTTTTGGCGATGCTTGAAACCCGTGGGATAAAGACTGCGGGAAACTCCGATGTGCTCGTGCTTTCTTTTACAGAGCTTTCCGTTGATAATGCTCGTGAAATTTCTTTGTATGCTTCCTTGAAACCACTTAAAGATTGGAAATACTTAGTGGTTACATTTAGTCGTGCAACTACTGAAGCGCAAAATGCTCTTCTCAAAGTTGTTGAAGAGGCGACCGGCAATACTATTTTCTTTTTTTCTATTGATGCACTCGGACATGTGTTGCCGACGCTTCAATCTAGAGCTGTTGTGGTGTCAGTGTCTGACGCACACATGCTTTCTGACGATGAGGACACCAAGAAAGAGGCAAGGGAATTTCTATCTGCCACTTTTGAGGAACGCTTAAAAATGGTGGAGAAAATAACCGGATACATCACAAAAACCCAAGATCGCGCACCAGTCAGGGCATTTGTAAAAGAGTTACTAGAGCAAGTACATACAAAAGGTGCCTCACCGCAAGCGCTTCGGGATTTACTTGATGCGCAAGGATACATGCGCCAGCAAGGTTCATCAGTAAAAGCAGTTCTCGGACATCTTGCCGTCACGCTCCCTCGTTCCCGTATTTGAATTTGAGCTAATCTATGATTTCTGTGCAACCTCCGGAGGTTGCACAAATGTGCTAAACCCGGGTTTAGCACATACGCTGAAAGCTGACACCTGAAAGCTAGATACTAAATATAAATACGTTTGATGAGGGGGTTTATGCGAGTTAGAAATTCATATGTGGATGCGTTCATTGAGTTTGCAATGTCTTCTGCTTTCAGCTCATCTTTGCCATCCTTACCGATAATGGTTGCAATACTCCCAACCTTTACATTTTTAATACCAGTAACATCAACAGAAATCATATCCATAGAGACTCGCCCCAAGACTTTTGCCCGCTTTCCGTTTATGAGCACGAACCCGTGCGATGAGAGTGCGCGCGGGAATCCATGCCAGTAGCCAATAGGGCATACGGCAACAACGCTGCTTTGCTTTAAAGTTTCTGTTGAGTCATAACCAATCTTGCTTCCTTTCGGAAGTTTTTTTACTTCAGAGACGACTGCTTTCCAAGACAGGATTGGCTTGAGTGTGTATTTCTTTTCAAGAAATTTCTTTGTTTTTTCATCTGGCCAAATACCATAGAAACCAATGCCAATTCTCACCATATCAAAATGTGATTCAGGAAATACGAGAGTGGGTCCCGTAGCAGCGGTATGAAGTATTGGATGTACTCCAAGGGCATGAAATTCTTGTACCCAGGTATTAAATTCACTCAATTGCTTCTGAGTGTATGCGGGATGTAGAGGATCTTTCCCTTGTGCAAAGTGCGTAAAGAGACCTTCAACGACGACGCGTTTTGTTTTTTTATTCCACTCAAGAAATTTGCGAACCTCTGCCAGGTCGTCAAGAGCAAATCCCTGACGATGCAATCCCGTATCTACTTTTATATGAATTTTAAGTGGCCGTTTAAATGTTTCTTTTTGAAGCTGGTGTAATTGCGTGATGCTTGAAACTGCAACTCGTATATCGTGAACCGCCGCATCCTTAATGCGCACATGGAGTGTATGACCTAATACAAGAACAGGGCATCGTACGCCACTTTTTCGGAGGGATAGCCCTTCGACGATTGAATCTACTGCGATGTAATCAATGCCGAGCGCTTCAACTTCTTTTGAGAAATCGATATGTGAATGTCCGTAGGCATTGGATTTTACAACTGAGAGTAATTTAGTGGTTTTGGGTATGAGAGAGCGGAAGAGCTTGTAGTTGTGCCTTGTGGCACGGCGGTCTATTTCAATCCATGTACGAAGCCCCTTGTGATCAATATCTTTCTTCATACTAGAATAATACCTTATTCCTCTTTACTCTAAACCCTAAACGCTATACCCTAGACAATAGCGTCGGGCTTTAATGGACATTACCCGACACGATTTTGCTAAATCGTATGTACGATTTGAACACATTCAAAAAACTAGCACTTGAGAAAGTCGATTGGCTACTCACAGAAGTATCAAGTCTCCGTACGGGACGGGCAACACCAACATTACTGGATGGTATTTTTATTGAAGTGTATGGCTCTCGGATGAAGTTAAATCAGGTTGCGAATATCACCATTGAGGATGCACGCACCTTATATGTGAGCCCTTGGGATCGGGAGCAAGTGAAGGCAATTGAGAAGGCAATAACTCTCGAAGACTTAGGTGTTTCAGTAGGTTCTGACGATAAGGGGATTCGCGTATCATTTCCGATGCTTACCGAAGAGCGCAGACATCAGCTTATAAAGTTAGTGCGAGGAAAACTTGAAGAAGCACGCATTCAACTTCGAGCTCTCAGAACAAAAGCAATTTCCGATATTGAGAAGGATGAATCAAGTGAAGACGATGTGAAGCGTCTCAAAGCAGAAGTTCAAAAGGTTGTTGACGAAGTAAATGGGAAACTCGAAGTTGCCACCGAGAAGAAGGAGGTTGATTTAAGCCAATAGCCACTAGGGTTTAGGGTATAGGGAAATGCAAAGTTACAAAGATCTCATTGTGTGGCAGAAAAGCATAGCGCTTGTAACGGCACTCTATGTGCTCACTGAAAGTTTTCCTAAGAGTGAATTATTTGGTCTTACGAGTCAGATACGTCGTTCGGCAGTCTCTATCCCGGCTAATCTTGCCGAAGGATATTCTAGAAAGCATCGGGGCGAGTATGTGCAATTCGTTCGTATTGCGTATGCATCTGGCGCAGAACTTGAGACTCACTTGATAATCACCCAAAATCTTAAATTTACAAATTCATCGCGGATTCAAGAAATCCAGGATATGCTTGATGAGGTTATGCGAATGCTCAATAAATTAATTTCTTCCCTAAACCCTAAACCCTAAACCCTATTCACTCCTCATGTCCATACTCATTTTCATCATCATGCTCGTTGCCCTGATTGTCGGGCATGAATTCGGACACTTAATTGTGGCAAAGCTTTCTGGTATGAAGGTGCCAGAATTCGGTCTTGGCTTTCCTCCAAAATTGTGGGGGAAGAAAATTGGAGAAACAGAATACACAATTAATGCATTGCCCTTTGGTGGATTCGTAAAGATTGTTGGTGAAGACGATGCAGGTCTAGAAGATCCTCGAGCGTTTGCGAGACGCCCAAAAATTCTTCAAGCAGCTACGCTGTTTGCAGGGCCGTTTTCTAATCTTATTTTAGGTTTGATTCTTTCTACCTCTGCACTCATGATAGGTATCCCTGCGCTCGTTGGAGGTACAGAGAATGCAGAATATATACAGAATCCTCATGTGCGTGCCGTGCAGGTACTCGCAGGCAGCCCTGCTTTTACTGCAGGTATCAAAGCAGGGGATGAGATTGTTTCTATTTCCTCAAATAGCATTGAAACAAAGATAGAGAAGCCTGAAGATGTCCTCACTGCCATAGAAGAGGCAGAAGGTCCTCTTACAGTAGGGGTTCTTCGGGGCGGGGTGCAAACGGAGTTTACTGTTACGCCTATTAAAGGTGTTGATCCTGAAAACCCAGAACGGCTCGTTATCGGCATTGCACCTGCACTCGTAGGCACGCTCTCACTTCCTATTGAAAAGGCATTTATTGCAGGAGTCACTGATACCTTCACGCAAACAAAGGGAATACTGATTGGATTAGGAACACTCATCGGCCAAGCTTTTACACTCTCTGCTGATATCTCAACCATCACGGGGCCAGTGGGTATTGTTTCTTTAGTGGGGGATGCTTCTGGGTTTGGGCTTGGCTCCATTCTCTCGCTTGCGGCACTCATTTCAATGAACTTGGCAATTGTGAACTTACTTCCGTTTCCTGCACTCGACGGTGGGCGGTTGGCGTTTCTTTTTGTCGAAACAATTTCTCGACGCAAGATTCCTGCACGAGTTTCTGACATTATAAATGTTGCTGGGTTTGGTGTGCTCATTATTCTTATGCTCGCAGTTACCGCACACGATATATTCAGACTTGTTAGTTAATTTTAATTCGTCTTTCGTATTGTAGTCACAACTATACCCATATACGATATATCGTATATGGGTATAGTTGTGAGCAAGTGAGATAGGTGTCGTTTGACAAATCGCTATCAGTTATTACTATATAGGATAGTTTAATAAAGGCGTTTGAGTTTGGTACCCAGCCAGACGAGCTGCACACGAAATTCCTGTACGGATATAAGTGTGACGGAAAAGGAAACCGTAAAAATATCTGAAGGTGTGTCAGCCAAAAGGCAGGAGCACTAAGAACCTCAAAAACACGCTGGTAAGGCGTTTTTTTATTTGAGGTTGTACGAGGGTGGTACCGCGCTACTTTGCGCCCCTCCGTTTGGAAAGTCGATTCCAAACGAGGCTTTTATTAATTGTAGTAAATTGTATGAGTTCGTTAGAGCAGAGAAAAAACCGAAGCGAGAGAAGAAAGAAAGAGAGTTCGAAGCAGAGAGTTCAGCGACTCCGTGAGTATGTCCGGAACTTGCGAATCTCAGTAGATGTATATGAAGAAAAAAAATGCCAGTATGAAGCATGGAGAGATGTGGGTGACGCTTCAAAAAATCTTCATCTTCTTCCATACTCAATACAGCTTATTGAGATAAAGAAAGATCGACTCAAAAGAGCCATAGAAAAGGCTCAAAGAAAAATTATAATTTTAGAAGGTTAATTAAAATTTTTATGGCAACAATAGATGATTTGGGAATAGTAGACATTCGGGTCGGAAAAATAATTGCAGTGGATGATTTTCCTGAAGCAAGAAAACCTGCGTATAAATTGACGATTGATTTTGGATCCGACATTGGCATCAAACATTCATCCGCACAGCTCGTGAAGCATCACACAAAAGAAGAGCTTCTCGGCAAGAAGGTTCTTGGTGTAGTCAATTTTCCTCCTCGGCAAATTGGACCTTTTGTTTCGGAGTGTTTGACGCTCGGTGTGCCTGATTCAGAAGGGCAGGCAATTCTTGTTGTCCCAAGTAATGATTCTGCCATTGTTGGCGGAAAGCTCTTTTAGGCTGTACTATTTCGAGAATGAAGCAGTCACATCTCTTTACTAAAACCCGCAAGGATGCCCCAAAAGATGAGGTTTCTGAGAATGCCCAACTTCTGATTCGAGGTGGCTACATTCACAAGGAGATGGCTGGTGTGTACGACTTACTCCCGCTTGGTCTTCGTGTCTTCAAAAAAATAGAAAACATCATTCGAGAAGAAATGAATACGCTTGGCGGACAGGAAGTTTCTTTTTCAGTTTTGCAGAATCCAGAACTCTGGAAAGCAACTGATCGATGGGATGATAAAAAAATAGATAATTGGTTTAAGACTGAACTGAAATCAGGAGGGGAGCTTGGACTTTCTTTTACGCATGAAGAGCCAATCACAAAAGCTGTTGCCATGCAGGTATCGAGCTACCGTGATTTACCTCGGTATGTATACCACTTTCAATCAAAATTTCGGAACGAACTTCGCACCAAATCCGGCATCATGCGTGGTCGTGAGTTTGTAATGAAAGATCTGTATTCATTTTGTCGCTCAGAAGAAGAACTCGATGCGTTTTACAAAGAAGTAGGTATTGCTTATGAAAATATATTCCGCCGTGTTGGCTTGGGCGATATTACCTACCTAACATTTGCATCAGGCGGAGTATTTTCAAAATTCAGTCATGAGTTCCAAACGGTTTCAACTGCGGGCGAAGACACTATATATATAGACACAGAGAAGCGCATCGCAGTGAATGATGAGGTGATGACGGAAGAAGTGCTTGAAGAGCTCTCGCTTGATCGCAATAAGTTAGTAGAAGCAAAATCTATTGAAGTAGGTAACATCTTTAAGCTTGGTACGAAGTACGCTGATGCTCTTGGTCTCAAATACAAAGACAAAGACGGGAAAGATGCACAGGTACACATGGGCTCATATGGCATAGGCGTAGGACGACTACTCGGTACCGTGGTGGAAGTGTTATGTGATGAGAAGGGAATTGTCTGGCCTTCTTCTATTGCACCGTTTGATGTTCATCTTGTTGAGCTCTCGCAAGGAGATGAAAAAATACGCGCGCTTGCGGATTCTTTATATGAGGAGCTTCAAGCTGTTGGCGTTGAGGTTTTGTACGACGAGCGAGATACGCGCGCTGGAGAGAAGTTTGCAGACTCAGATCTTTTAGGTATGCCGTACCGCATAGTGGTAGGACGCCAATCAACCGAAGACTCTTTTGAAATTGTGCGACGCAGTGATGGACTAAAAAAGACAGTGTCAAAGCGTGCACTGCTAACTCAAAATTATGGCTTTTAAACTACCGCGAAAAATAGCAGAGCGATTCTCAAAGGATATTGGTATTGATCTCGGTACTGCGAATACCTTGGTGTATTTAAAAGGTAAGGGAATTGTGATCACCGAGCCATCGGTGGTCGCTTTAAATCAAAAGACTGGGCAAGTCGTTGCCGTCGGAGCTTCTGCGAGGGACATGATTGGAAGGACCCCGACGCACATTACGGCTATTAGACCTCTTGTTGAAGGAGTTATTTCTGATTTCGAAGTGACTGAAGAAATGCTTACCTATCTGATTCAGAAAGCGCAAACAGAGAAAATGCTCCTAGGTCCTCGTGTGGTTATTGGTGTTCCTTCAGGAATTACTAATGTAGAAATTCGTGCCGTCAGAGACGCTGCAAAAAATGCTGGTGCGAGAGAAGTGCTCATTATTGAAGAGCCAATGGCTGCCGCTTTAGGTGCCAGATTACCTGTTGAGAGTGCTGTGGGGACAATGCTCGTGGACATTGGTGGAGGTACTACCGACATTGCGCTCATGTCTTTGGGCGGAATAGTTCGTGCAAAGAATATTCGAATCGCAGGAGATGTTTTGAATGATGATATTGCGAGCTACATTCGTAGCGAATTTAAAATTTTAATTGGTGAGCGCACTGCTGAGGACGTAAAAGTTGCAGTTGGTTCAGCAATCAAGTTACCATTCGCCTTAGAGACACACATTCGCGGTCGTGATTTAGTGACAGGGCTCCCTCGTGAAATTGTTATTACTGATGCAGATATACGAGAAGCTACTGGCTCCTCTATTATTTCGATTATTGAAGCGATAAAAGAAGTTATTGAAACAGCTCCTCCTGAAGTGGTCTCTGATGTGATGCGTCTCGGTATATTCCTTACGGGTGGAGGCGCTTTACTTCGAGGGTTGCCTGAGCTTTTGGCATCAGAGCTTAAGGTACCTATTCATGTAGTCGACGACCCACTTACTACGGTTGTCCGTGGAACTGGCATTGTGCTCGAAGACGTTGAAAAATATCGTGCAGTATTAGTCGATGACGATGATGGCGTACTCGCGGGGTTCTAAAGCACGACTCTATTTTCTTACTGGCGCTATTGCGTTAGCAAGTTTGGTTATTGTGTTTGTATTTAGCTCGAACATTGGTTCGTTCACGAGAGGGGTTGTGGCAAATGTTGTAGCTCCTCGCGCGAAGGCCGATGAGTATAGTGCATTATCGAAAAATGCACTCATCGCTCGCCTGAGCGATGCCGATCTCGAGTTGAAACGCATACGCTACCAAGCACTTCTCTACAGTCTCCTTGCGAATGAAAATGCATCGCTCCGTGACTCTGCTGGCGCAGTGGCAACTCCTCGTGGTGTTACCGCCCGTGTTATTGCGAGACCTCCTCGAACAAATTACGACACACTCCTCATTGATGTAGGGAAATCGGGCGGTATCAACGAAAATGATGTGGCCATATATCAAAGTGTAGTGCTTGGGCGCATTAGTGCTGTTGATAGCAATAGTGCAACAGTGACTTTGTTTTCAAGTTCAGGTGTTTCGCATGATGTCATTTTGGGCGATCCACGCGCGGTTGCAGTAGCCAAAGGTTTGGGCGGTGGCGCGTTTGAAGTCTCTGTCCCTCAAGGTGTAAAAGTTGCATTAGGGGATGTGGTGCGATTTCCTGCAACTGAGTCGCTTGTTGCTGGCGTTGTTCAAAGTATTTCTGCCGAGGTGCGCGATGTGTCTCAAATAGTACGATTCACTATTCCGTTTTCATTTTCTGAACTTGATTTTATTCGAATTATTCCTATCCGATGATTGCCCGCATAGGACTGAGTGTGGCGTTTTTCGCGAGTGTGTTTTTCTGTCCTTGGTGGCTCACCGTAACTTTGGGTGTTCTTTTGCTTTCACTTTTTGAAGCCAGCATACTCGTCATTATTGGGGGTATTTGTATGGATTTAGTTTTTGGCGCACCGATGGTCCCATTTGGAGGATTCCAATATCTCTACACAGCACTTTTTTTCATGCTCGTTATACTTTCATGGTATCTTCATCGAACTCTTTCAGAATAAAATAATAGTATGACCATGTTTCGTCGCATCTTTAATCGAAAAAAACGATATCAGGAAATTGAACCTGACGAAATTCTTATTGATGCAGCAAACTTGCCTGCATTTGATACTTCAAGGCTCGAAGGAAGAATTGAGAGGCCTGTAGGCACTTCTGTATTCACTGGTTTTTTTTCTATGACATTGCTTGTCGGGGTCATATTTATAGGAGCACTGATTAATTTACAGATTTTCCAATATCAGTCTTTATCTGCACGCGCTGAAGCCAATCGACTTGCACATTCAGTAATTATTGCTGACCGCGGTCTTATTCTTGATCGGACTGGGGTAGTCTTGGCAGGTAATACTGTAGGGATATCAGAAACACTCGCTTCTTCAACGACAAAAAAAGATGCGCCTCTTGGTCTTTTTGCAACAAGGAAATATCCTTTTGGTTCTTCTGCGTCAGTGTTGGTGGGGTATGTGTCGTATCCAAAAGCGGATCAAAATGGGTACTGGTATCAAGATCACACGGCAGGTGTCGTTGGAGTTGAATCTTTGTATGACGAGGCACTCTCTGGGACGAACGGTCTCAGTATTGCTGAAACAGATGCATCGGGAAATGTAGTGTCGGGCAGTATGGTGCGCACCGCAAAGACGGGGAGTGATATCCATCTTTCTATTGATGCAGGTCTTCAAAAGGCAATGCATGAAGCCATTGCCAATCGGTCTGAAGAATCAAAATGGCGCGGGGGGTCGGGCGTGATTATGGATGTGCAAACAGGCGAGCTCTTAGCGGTAGTGAGTTATCCGTCGTTTGATCCTGAAGTTATGTCGAGCGGTTCACCTAAAGATGCTGTTGCAAAACTCCTTGCCAGTGACCGCTCACCATTTCTTGATCGGGCAGTCTCAGGGCTCTACACACCAGGTTCAGTGGTAAAACCTTTTATGGCGAGTGCCGCTCTCCAAGAGCGCATCATTAGTCCCACCAAGCAAATTTTATCGACTGGATCAATTTCCATTCCCAATCCGTATGATCCTTCCAAGCCTTCTGTTTTTAAAGATTGGAAAGCACATGGGTGGGTTGATATTCGCCATGCACTCTCAGTATCGTCCGATGTTTATTTCTACGCGATAGGTGGTGGGTATCAAGATCAGGCAGGGCTTGGTATTGCAAAAATTGATACGTACATGCGTATGTTTGGTTTTGGAAAAGAAACAGGCGTACCAATGTCAGGTGAAGAATTTGGCACAGTTCCAGACCCAGAGTGGAAAGCAAACATGTTTGATGGAGAGCGATGGTTTCTTGGAAACACATACCACACAGCAATTGGGCAGTACGGCTTTCAGGTAACAGTGATGCAGTTAGCTCGGAGCACTGCAGCGATTGCAAACGACGGCATGTTAGTTATACCAGTGATTGAGGCAGGACAAACGGGACTGCATACAAATGTTGCAGTGAGTTCTAGTAACTTGCAGATTGTTCGGGAGGGTATGCGACTCGCTGTTACGGAAGGTCTCGCACAAGCGCTTGCAGTTCCCGGTGTGCGTGCCGCTGCAAAGACAGGGACTGCAGAAGTTGGCGCGCGCAAAGAATCCATTAACTCACTTGTTGTTGGATTCTTCCCCTATGAAAATCCACGCTATGCATTTGCAGTGGTGATGGAGCGTGCAAAGGCAGGGACACCGCAAGGGGCACCTGCCGTGATGGGAGAGGTGTTACGTTTTATTGTTAGTGAAAGGCCAGAGATGGTTAAATAAAATTCCAGCCATCAAATCCTAAGATACAAAAAATAACACACACTTTAAGCCTTTAGAGGTGCTTTGTGATTTGGATTTTGGTTCTTGGAATTTCCTCCATTGACCTTTTGGCCATGGAGGATACAATATCGCATACCACTATGAAAGCACGCATAAAAGGTGATCAATCAGAAGAACAAAATCTTCTTTCTCAGGAAAAATTTGATGAATTGAAATTAGAGCTCGAGCGTTTAGTTACCGTTGCAAGAAGGGAAATCGCAGAAGGTCTTGAGTACGCACGCTCTCTTGGTGACCTTTCAGAGAATGCTGAATATCAGGCAGCGCGTGAATTGCAAGCTTCGACAGAAGAGCGTATTCGCAGGCTCGAGCACATCATAAAATCAGCGGTCATTATTTCAGAAAAGAAAAAAGGAGTTGCAGGTTTTGGTTCAACAGTTACGATTCGCAAAAAAGGTGACAAAGGCGAGCATGCATACACCATTGTAGGAAGTGAGGAAGCAGATATGCGTCAGCACAAGATTTCCCATCTCTCGCCGTTAGGCGAAGCAATGATGAATAAGAAGAAAGGAGAAACATTTACCTTTTCAACTCCAAGCGGAAGACAAGAGTACATGGTTATTGAGATTTCTTAAATTCATGGGCATAGAACAAAGTCACGGGACCTTCTACATTACAGGCGTTGAAGCAACGAAGGCTGAAACAGCAGGAGGAATAGACGGCTTTCCAAAGTGGACTAAAGCAGGGTGGAAGAAGAAGCGGCAGGAAAGGTTAGATAAAAAAGCAAAGAACGGAAAGAAAAATTAGTTTTCTTAATAATAGATGTTTATTATTCTCCCTATGGGAGAATTTTCTTGTATATCAAGCTTCTTTAGCTTAGGATTGACTGATGTTCTGGCTTGATAGGGTATACGAACAACTAGAAGGTTCGCTCAAGGAAAAAATAGCGTCAGGCAATACGCTTACGGTTCGTGATGAAAAAACATCATCTGGTCGTGTGCATGTAGGCTCCATGCGCGCACTTGCACTTCACGCCGCACTTTCAGAGCGACTTACAGAAGCAGGTGTCCCAAACATTTTTAAATACGAAATAAACGACTTTGACCCAATGGACGGACTCCCTGTCTACTTGGATGCATCGGTCTATACGGAGCACATGGGAAAGCCACTCTTGCATGTGCCGTCTCCCGACCCGAACACCGCACCAAACTTTGCTGAGTATTTTGCAAACGAATACATGCAGTCAATTCACGATGCTGGATTTACTCCAGAGTTTTATCGCGCAAGTGAGTTGTATTTGTCAAGGAGGATGAATGGAGTTATTCGTACAGCTCTCGAAAAAGCGCCACTCATTCGTCAAATCTATAAAGAAATTTCAGGAGCAGAGCGCGCCGACACATGGCTTCCAATTTCAATCATTTGCGAGCAGTGTGGAAAAGTAGGTACGACGAAAGCAACTTTGTTTGATGGAGAAAAAGTCACCTACGCTTGTTATCCCACTGCCGTGAAATGGGCAGTTGGATGTGGATACAAAGGGGAGGTATCTCCCTTTGATGGAAAAGCAAAATTACCATGGAAGGTTGAATGGGCTGCAAAATGGAAAGTGATGGGCGTTGATGTTGAAGGTGGCGGTAAAGACCACTACTCCAAAGGTGGTGCGAGAGATGTTGCGCGCCGTATTTCGGAGGAAGTGTTCGAATACCCTGAACCATTCGGTGTACCAAATGAATTCTTTTTGGTGGGAGGAAAAAAAATGTCTTCTTCAAAAGGTGCAGGATCCTCGGCACGTGAGATTGTTGATCTTTTGCCTCCACAAATATTTAGACTCGCACTTTTTGGTAAGGACATGAATCAGCAAATTAACTTTGATCCAGCTGGTGACACTATTCCCGTGTTGTTTGATACGTACGACACTCTTGCGGAAAAGTATTGGTCAGGAATCGTTGATGATGATTCACGATTATTTGAGTATATTCATACATCAGCGGAGCGCGCTGTACTCAAAAGTAGAAAACGATTTCTCCCGAGATTCTCGCAAGTAGCATTTCTCGTGCAGATGCCCCACCTTGATTTAGAGTCTGAAATGCTCCGTTTGAAAGGGGAGGCTATAACACCTCTTGATAGAGAAGAGCTCGAACTCCGTGCGAAGTACGCAAAAGTTTGGTTAGAAAAATCAGCCTCCGATGAATTTAAATTCTCACTTTCAATGGATAGTGTTCCTGAATCTGCAAAGAATTTATCCGCTGAGCAGAAAGGCGCGTTAATTGATTTGCTCGAATTTATTGAAGCTCATGAGAGGCTTGACGGATTAGTGCTTCACACAGAAATTCATGAAATACGAAAACGGCACGCCATAGAACCTAAAGCTTTCTTTGGAGCTATTTATCAAGCGTTCTTAGGGAAGGATCACGGACCAAAAGTAGGCTGGTTCCTTAGTGTTTTAGATAGGGAATTCGTCATTTCCCGTCTCAAAGAGGTTTCTTGAAATGTTTCATTTTGGGAGTACAATTTCGAAACTATGGCAGGTCAAGAAGGTTTGGAAATAGAGTGGGGAGTTCCAGGGCATCCACAAATGCCTAAAATTCGATCGAGAATTGTCGATAGGGTTAAGGTGCGACAGGGAGATAGGGTTTTCCCGATTCTCGCTCCCGAAACTGTCCCAGGGCATTTTGACCCAAATTCTAAAGCGCAAAAGTTTTAAAGGTAGGTACTGAGTACAAAAACACTCGACAAAAGTCGGGTGTTTAAATATGTGGGACATCGGATGTCCGACATATTGTTTGTTTTCATGATCCCTGCAGATTCGATGAAGCTGGTCCCTTCGGACACGAACCCTCGACAGGGTGATGAGGCATCAGAAGCGTCGCCTAAACGCTAGCCACTAAAGCCTAAACCCTAGTTTTTTGAAGTGCTTACACCGAGCGACCCCTGGGAGTTGAAGTGTTTACACTGAGCGAGTGAAGCGAGTCGAAGTGCTTGTACTGAGCTTGTCGAAGTGGGGATAAGTAAACATAAAGTGGGGCAAAGTGTCATATAATAGGAAGTAAGTGGGATAAAGTGGCATATAAGTTTTGAGCCACAAAATCCCCTTTATTTTCATGCTCATTGGCGAATACCAACACACGCTTGATCCAAAAAAACGCCTTTCACTTCCGGCTCGCTTTCGTAAAGAACTTGGTAAGACCGTTATCGTTACTCGAGGACTCGACCATTGTCTTTTTGTTTTCTCGGTAACGTCGTGGAAAAAACTTGCAGAGAAGTTTAGTCAGCTTTCTATAGGTTCGTCCGATACACGAGGATTTAACCGCTTCATGCTTGCGGGTGCAGTAGAGGCTGATGTTGATTCTGCAGGACGCATTCTTATTCCTGATTATTTGAAAGATTTTGCGACTCTCAAAACTGATGTCGTACTTGCAGGTGTGAATGACCGCATTGAAGTGTGGGACAAGAAGCGTTGGGCATCCTACAAGGAACAGATTGAATCGCAAGGAGATGCGATGGCTGCGAAGTTGGGGGAGATAGGAGTGATTTGAGTAGGGGTTAGAGGGTAGCGTTTAGAGAAACAGAAAAGAAAATGAACAAAACAGATACAGCAATCAAAGAGGTAAAGCACGAGACGGTTCTTTTGGATGAGACTGTGGATGGTCTGCTTTTGAAGGCAGGGGCAACCGCAATAGATGCAACGGTAGGAACAGGAGGTCATTCAGAAAAGATTTCAAAAATATTGGGAAAGAAGGGAACTTTGCTGGTGCTTGATCTTGATGAAAACTCTTTAGCTCGTTCTCGTGAGCGTCTGAGCGATGCATCAGGAAAGGTTATGTATGTACAAGGAAATTTTCGTAACATCAAAGCACTTGCAGAAAGTGCAGGCATTACGAGTGCTGAAGGGATTGTGTTTGATTTAGGGTGGCACTCAGAACAACTAGCAGGAGGGCGTGGGCTCTCGTTTAAAAGTGATGAACCACTTTTGATGACACTCGGCTCTGGTGATGAGCATCTCTATACTGCAAAAGACATTATTAAAGATTGGGATGAAGAAGAGATTGCGCGAATCATCAAAGAATACGGAGAAGAGAAATTTTCAGGTCGCATTGCGCGCGTCATTGTTGAAGAGCGAAGGAAGCGCAGCATCGATACCGCGCGTCAACTTGCCGAAATAATTTCTTCAGCTGTCCCTGCTTTTTACAGAAATGGAAAAATTCATCCTGCAACAAGAACATTCCAAGCGCTTCGCATCGCAGTGAATGATGAACTTGGTGCTCTTACAGAGGCACTCAAAGAAGCGTTGGATCTTTTAGCGCCACAAGGAAGACTTGCGGTCATTTCATTTCATAGTCTTGAAGACAGAATTGTGAAGCATGCATTTCGACAAGCAGAAGATGCTGACATTGGTGTGCGTATTACCAAAAAACCCATTGTGCCCAGTGAGGCAGAGAGGAAAAAGAACCCTCGCGCCAGAAGTGCCAAACTCAGAATTTTTGAAAAAAATACAAAATAAAAAATATGAACAAAAATCGAAACATCAAAAAAGCATCAGAACATCAGGCCTCGTTGCCATTTTCTAGAAACACCCATTCGGGGATATTGGCGTATGCAAATGTATTTGAACGCCGTACCGTTGTAGTGTTTGGTTTCGCATTCCTTCTTCTGTCGGTCTTATATATCTATTTCATGATTTCATCAGTAGTACATGTTGCTGCTCGCCAAGAGCTTGTTCGGTCTGCTTCACGGGCATCTGCAGAAGTTGCGACTCTAGAGACCGCGTATCTTTCAAAAACACAAACAATTACTGAACCGTACGCTCGTTCACTTGGTTTTGTGTCTGTGCGTGATCGTTCATTTGTAAGCAAGGCAAGCGTGGCGTTTAAAGATGCAAGGTAGAGGAAGCGTTTAGCGTTTAGCGTTTAGCGTTTAGGGTAGGGGGGTAGAATCTAAAAAAACTAGAGGGATATCATTCTAGCATTTTGCAAAAAGCTAGAATGTATATAGGGTAGAAAATCGAAGCTGAAAGCTGACAGCTGGAACCTGACACCTATTCGGTACGCTAGAATACAAAGATGTCCGCTAAGTCCAACTTCGCTTTTCGTATTCGCATTATTGCGGGTGTTATTTTGCTGATCGCGTTAGTGCTTTTGGTACGCTTGTATTTTTTACAAGTGGTTCACGGGAAGGAGTATCGTTTGAAAGCTGAAAGCCAATATGTGCAACAAAGCACTAATCAAATTGACCGAGGTACTATCTTTTTCACCTCTCGTGACGGTTCACTTATTTCCGCTGCAACCATTGCGGCGGGGAATACTATTGTCATCAACCCTTCACGACTTGGAGATCCAGAAAGTGTCTACCCTGCTTTAAAAAAACTATTGCCCGACCTTGATGAATTAGTATTTCTTGAAAAAGCTCGAAAGAAAGACAGTGTATATGCTGAAATAGCCAAGCAGGTAACGCCAGAGGTTGGAGTTGCTATTTCTGCGTTAAAAATAACTGGAGTGCAGGTACTTGCTTCGCATTGGCGTTTTTATCCGGGGCGTGTGCTTGCCGCGCAATCTATTGGATTTTTGGGTTTTGGTGCTGATGGTAAAAGTGTTGCTGGGCAGTATGGCTTGGAACGCTATTACAATGGAGCCCTGTCCCGCTCGGACGGGGGGCTCTATGTAAACTTCTTTGCAGATCTTTTTACGAACATTCGTGCAAAGTTTTCTCCAGACACAGTGGAGCCAGGGGCTGATTTAGTAACCTCGATTGAACCATCAGTACAGCAATTTCTTGAAGATGCTTTGAAAAAATACGATGAGTCATGGAATTCCGACACAGTTGGTGGAATTATTATGGATCCAAAAACCGGTGCCATTATTGCAATGGCATCACGCCCAGGTTTTGATTTGAATGACTTTAAAAATGCAGACCCGAATGCATTTGCAAACCCACTCGTTGAGCGTGTGTATGAGTTTGGCTCCACGATGAAGCCTATAACCATGGCTGCAGGAATTGATTCGGGCGCAGTTACTCCCACGACCACCTACGACGACAAGGGGTTCCTCGTCTTGGATGGACTGCGCATTAATAACTACGACCACAAAGCGCGCGGAGTAGTGTCTATGCAGGAGGTGTTGAATCAGTCGCTCAATACTGGTGTCTCATTTGTGGTTAAGAGAATGGGCACTACAAAATTTGCCGGTTATTTAGAAAAATTTGGCATTGCGAGCGAAACAGGCATTGATCTTCCTAATGAAGCGTCACCACTCGTGAGCAACCTTAAAAGTCCTCGTGCTGTTGAATATGCAACTGCTTCGTTCGGGCAGGGTATTGCAATTTCTCCCATCGCTATGACTCGAGCGCTCGCTACACTTGCAAATGGCGGAGTAGTGCCCGCGCCACATGTTGGCGTTGAGCTTCGCTATGGTGGAGGTATCACTAAAAAACTCGGATGGAGCCCTCCTATGCAAGCAATAAGTAAAGAGAGTGATGAAGCCATTACACGAATGTTGGTAACGGTAGTAGATGACGCTCTTCAGGGTGGAAAAATAAAAATGACCGACTACAGCATTGCCGCAAAAACAGGAACAGCGCAGGTTGCCCGCCCTGACGCCCGTGGATACTACGCCGACCGCTATCTGCACTCATTTTTTGGCTACTTCCCAGCGTACAATCCAAAGTTTCTCGTCTTCTTTTTTGCGGTGTATCCTAAGGGAGCACAGTATGCGTCAGAGACGTGGACTCAGCCTTTTATGAATACTGTGCATTTTCTTATAAACTATTACGAGATCCCTCCTGACCGTGCACAAACTGGAGGATGACTTAGGTCTAATTGACTATGGGAAATCTAAAAGAACTTTTTCGCCAAGTAATAGTATTCTTGCTCACCCTTGAGGCAAAGCTTGTGCTTCGGAAGCATCGTCCAAAAATAATTGCCGTAACGGGGAGTGTTGGTAAAACTTCTGCAAAAGATGCCATTTATACAGCACTCTCCAATTCATTTTTTGTACGAAGGAGTGAAAAGAGTTTTAATGGCGACATCGGTGTTCCTCTAACGGTGCTTGGCGTTCGGAATGGTTGGTCTAATGTATTTCAGTGGATAAGAAACCTTATAGACGGCATTTCACTTCTTATCCTCACTACTCCGTATCCAAAGTGGTTAATCGTTGAGGTAGGGGCAGATAGGCCAGGCGACATAACCAAATCTCTTTCATGGTTAAAACCAGATGTAGTGGTTGCAACGAGATTTCCTGAAATTTCTGTACATGTTGAATTTTACGCTTCTCCAGAAGAGGTAATCAAAGAAGAACTTGCTCCTGTGGGATGGCTTCAGAATAATGGAGTATTGGTTTTCAACGAAGATGATGAGCGGGCACAGAGCGCCGTTACAGCATCTGGAGTGGGGCGTCTTTCTTTCGGTTTTGGAGAGAATGCAAACTTGAAGGCAGAAAATCTTCACGCAACAAGTGAGGATGGCATGCCAAGTGGAATTTCTTTCGATGTCAGCTATGGTGACGAGCGGGGAGTGGTATCGATTCCAGATGTTGCTGGTCGCTCCCATGTGTACTCGGTACTTGCAGGAATAGCTGTAGCACTCAGCGTTGGAGTTTCTCTTGAGGAAGCTGTAAGCGCTTTTCAAAAACATGAGACACCTGCTGGCAGAATGCGTTTGATTAACGGTATGCGAACTTCTGTGATTATTGATGATACCTACAATGCTTCTCCTGCAGCGATGGAGGAAGCACTCATAGCTCTTGGGGATATTCCTCGAACAGGCCGTCGTATTGCTGTCCTCGCAGATATGCTTGAGCTTGGAGGTTTTTCCGTAACTGAACACAGTCGCATTGGTGCATTAGTGGCAGAGTCAGCAGACATACTCGTAACGGTGGGTGTGCGCACAAAAGGCATCGCAGAAGGTGCTCGTTCCTCAGGTATGCCTGAAAACATGATTATTGAATGTGAGAGAGGGTCTGATGCTTCAACCGCACTGCTATCTCTTATTCAATCAGGCGATGTAATCCTCGTTAAAGGCTCGCAATCGATGCGTATGGAGAGGGTAGTGAAGTCTTTGATGCAAGAGCCCGAAAAAGCAAAAGATCTATTAGTACGTCAAGACGCTGAGTGGAGCATTCGATAATTATTGAGTATGTCTGATATTTCTTTAGAAAAACTAGAAGTAATCGTTCGTGGAGCTGGTGATATTGCGCTCCAATATTTTGGAAAAATAACAGATACAGACAGAAGCATTAAAGATGACGGCTCGCTTCTTACGGTTGCTGATCTTGCGGTGAACACCTATATTCTCGACGCTCTCCGAAAAGAGTTCCCCGAGTATCCAATTCTCAGCGAAGAAGTGAGGGGTATGCCAGAGGGGAATTCAATGTGGATTGTTGACCCTATTGATGGCACTAAAAACTTTTCGAGCGGTAACCCTTACTTCGCTATTTCAATCGGGCTTATTGTAGACGGAGTACCCGAGGTTGGCGTGGTGTACTCTCCCGTGGAAAATAAACTCTACAGCGCTAAGCGAGGAAGTGGTGCATTTTTAAATGGAGAAAAAATTTCAGTATCTTCATGTGAGTCTATAGCGGGTGCACACATTCTTTTGGATACAGGAGCAAGTGAGCAAACGCTCCGCATGCATGGTGCTATTCGGGAAGCGTGTACTTTAACTGGTGCACTTGTTGAATCAAAGATGGCGGCAAGTTTAGAAATCTGCGCCGTAGCGTCAGGCGAGAGTGATGCAATGGCGCACCGCGGACTCAAGGCATGGGACATGGCAGGTGGAATGGTAATCGCATTGGAAGCAGATGCACGTATCACTGATCTTGTTGGTGCAGAAAAGGATATGTTTAAGGGTGGCATTGTTGTTTCAACACCACATATACACGAACCTATTGTAGAAATCACAGGAAAAGTTTTTGCCACCGAGCTTGCAAGAGGTTGAAAAATAAGCGTCTAGTGTCTAGCGTTTAGTGGTTAGGTTTTGGGGAGACCATAAGAAAAAGGTGAAGAGGTGAGAATAGGAAAGTTGAGAAAAGACTAAGAATACTGTATTTTAAGCTCTCGGCTGAGGGCTTGAAGCTGTAAGCTGACTTAGAGGCCTCGAAGAAAATAAAAGGCCCCATCGTCTAACGGTTAGGACACATCCTTCTCAAGGATGGAATCGGGGTTCGATTCCCCGTGGGGTCATGATTACAAAAAAGAGACTGCGAAAGGCAGTCCTTTTTTGTTCATGACCCCAAGTAAAGCTGGGAGCTTTACGGCGGGGAATCGAAGACCTTGTGCGCATTTTTTCTGAGTTTCCGAAAGAAAAAATCCACAAGGTGTACAGCTCCTGTAAGGAGAGATTCCCCGTGGCTTTTGTGACCGGTTTCCCCGTGGGGAATCGAAGCGCGGAACGATGTTTTTCGTTGCGAAAAACCGTGAGCGGGGCCTGCGACCGAGCCGAAAAGTTGCACTCGACAGTATGACGAGGCGTCAGGTGAGGTGAGAGTTGTAGGCAATTCCCGTGGTGGCGGGAAATCGAAGGGAGCTTCGGGACCCACATCAGCAGATGTGGGTGAAGCGGGGTGGCTAGGCGGAGGAGGTGAGAAGTGAATACTTGGAGCTTCGCAAGGCCGGAGCGAGCGAAGGCGAGTGAGGCGGGGTCGGCAGGCTTTTCAGCAGAAAAAGACCTGTGGCCGACGGCGACAACGAGCGCTTAGCCAATTCCCCGTGGCTTGTATGACAGGTGACCACAAAGACCCTCTAACAGGGAAGTTGCAGGAGGTTATTTGAAGGAGTAGTGTTTTTGAATGGACAACAATGACATCGACGACAGGTGGAAGCTATTGAATCGAGAAGCAGGATTGGTATCAGGTTTACTTGCCAGTGGACTGTCATCCTTAAAGAATGTTACTAAAGGGGATTCTTTTTATTACGAGGCTTTTTATTCTTTGAGTCTGGGAATAGAGCGAGCGCTCAAGCTGATTCTAATTGTAAGGAATCCCAAGATTAATCTAAGAAATTTTAATCACAATATTCATAAGTTGCTGGTCGAAGCAGAAATTTTTTATCCAGATAGATCTATTGAACAAAAATTCATTTCATTTCTCAATGATTTTGCTAATACAAACCGCTACTCTATACTCGATTTGCTTTCATCGGGACGAGAGGATGAACTCTTGGGTGAGCCAGTAGCAGTCTTTTCAAACAGTGTCGCACTTTTGATTTTAGAGAGGCATCCATTTAATGAGTTCAAATATTTTATACACGCTAATTTTATTAACTTAGTGCATATTGAGGAGGATTTTAATATAAACTCAGACTCTAGTCAGATACTCGCCATCACTCAAAAAAAGCAACACATTGCAAAATACTCAGCAATGTACGTTGGCAGAATTATTAAGCCACTCTTTCAAGCTCTAGATGAATTAAGTGGTCCTGAATATGGCACTCCGTATTTTTATGAACATTTTGCTTACTTAAAAGGAGATGATAGTTATTTCAAAAAACGAAAAACCTTTAGATCTTCTTAGAAGGTGTTTTTGTTTTTGAACGAATGAAGAAATGCAGGAAATTAGGAGAGGAATTACCAGTCTATATCCTCTAGTTTCGGTTCTTCTGGTGGTATCTCTTCTTTGTACATGTTAGCAATTTCGGAGCCTCGTTGTAACAAATCAGTGTAAGTAATTACCTCTATTCCATGTAATGCGAAGTTTAGTTTACGAAGTCCAGCTTTTTTAAACTTATTCCATCCATCCTTTTTCCCTATGAGTATAGTTCCTCTCGGCTTTACAAAAGAAACAGTTACACCATAAACACGCTCTATTTCACGTTCAAGTTCCAACTGAAGACGATCAATCTCACCTAAGTACATCACAACTTGACCTATTGCTTCGTTGGTTTTTGCACTCCATCTATAAGAACTAGGATGAGGTCCATCAAGAATGACTTCTTCTGTAGGAAGTTTAATTTCTAATACATCAACAAAGTAATCCGCGGTAAGAAATAAATAGTCAGGCGTACTACCCGAGACATTTATTTTTGCCTTGTCGATTGTGCGTATATAGTTAACTCCAAATAGCCAGTTATTTTTGTAAATCCAAGATTGCCAAGAATCAACGCCCGAGGTTTCAGAAAAAGTTTTTGCCAGACGGACAGACAATTCTTTCAGGGTTGCAATTTTTTCTGCATATAAGTGTCCTACAGATAGGCGGGTAGCTAGCTCAGGTTCACTTTCCTGTAATAGTTGCCAAAACTCATCGGAATAGCCTTTTTCAAGCAAACTAGCAAAAATATTGCGTTTATTAGAATCTTTTACCTCTAAGACTTCGCTTTCGCGTCCAACAACAAATGAACCATTCGCAACTCCTACAGTTTTTCTTTCTTCAACGGCATCCAATAGTATCTGTAGAGCCTCGGTGCTTAAGTCAATTTCAATTTTTGAATCTTTTGGCAATGGAACAGGACTAAAATCTGACAGAGAAGTCTCCGCCCATTTTTTTGTAGAACCTTTTTTGTAACGGACTATCTGACCTCTAACGCCGCCTGGATGTACGCCTGGTTTAAAAACTAAATATGTATTAGGCGTGAGGTCAAGCTTTACAGCACTAGATTCTGCAAAGTCTTTAGCGACTTTCCTATTAGTAAATTTTTTCATTGCGTATATACATAGTACGCCTGTAACTCAACGCTATCTAGTGCTCATTTTTTTCTTCACTCATTTCCGACTTCATGAGTCCCCATTTCTTCACATTAAAGGTAGTTTTTCTATAGATATAGGTTAATTTTTGTGTTGTAATCCAGATTTCTCTTTGCTTAATATTTTATTTCATCGACGACAGAGAATATACGATGGATGATAAATGGCTTTTTTGCAGAGGTTTGAGACGATGCCCTAGCAAAAAATTTGACAGAAACAGTCTTTGTTCCTCTTTAATTTTTTAATTGATATCCACACGATTTTTTTTATGTTGTATTTCGGAAGCAGTGGCATACTAACTTATAGACGAACCTTTTTGTTTTTCCGTTCGCTATAGCGAACGGAATTACCCCGCATGACGGCATCGGTTATGCAAGCGTCCTGAACTAAAACGTAGCAGGATTGAAAATAGTTCTTTAACAACTAAACAGGTGCAGAGAAATTAAGGTTGGTCTTTATGTCCTCTTCAAGATTTTCTCGGTGTTTCCCACTAGGTGACGGCAATATGTGCTGTCAGCACTGGAATGGTAGCTACATCGTTTTTGCGATGTCAGCAGGCACTAAACGCAAATCGCTCTCGGCATAACCGAGAGCGACCCTTCAGATGTTAGTGATTCCTCATGAGATTCACTAACTCCGTGACGACGGACGTCAAATCCCCTGCAAAGGGGATTTTGGCGTTTTCATCATCATCGTGTTTATTCTACCTCCACTGAATGGAGATAGGAGGACTAGCCTATCGTAGACAGTGGAAATCGTCAAATATTTCTTCATGTTATCCTTTGAAATATACATAAAGATAATTTCATATCTATCTTGCAACATGTAATAGCATTTCAAACAGAATTGCAGACTGTTCTTTTGTAGTTTTTATAATTGAACATTTACAACCACCTCGCCATACCCCCATGATGTGAACAGGTTCCACGCCTGTTTTGACTGAAACTATACGTCCCGTCTCGGCATTGGGCAGTTGCCCCTGCAGGAACCGAATTATCTTCCGTATAGGCAGACGAATGGACGCTGTTCCCATCTACATTCGTATAATAGTTATCATTAGAAAGTTCAGTACCCCGCTGAACTGATGCCTTTGCTTCAACTCTCTTCGATACGACTGTGGTTTCTGTTACAGTTTTTTGCTGAATACTATAAGAAGCCTCCTGAATTGGGGTAACTGATTGAGTGGGAGTAGGTGAGGAAAGGGCAGATGCACCCCACAGAACTGCCGTAATGGTAGCAATACCGATAATCCATGGATTCTGGTACCAAGGTTTCATGCTGGTGCATGCTACTCCTCGGGCTCGATACCTCCTATTTTCTGGTTATAATGCAATTATCCATGAGGCATAGACTTTTCAAATTACTCTATATCCTCAGCTTGCTGGCGATAGTTGTGTCTCTGCCAATAAGTATTCTATATATCCCTTTTGATAGAGTGGTGATTACCTCGTATAAAGCAAAGTGCATTTCCAATAATCAGTACGTGGTTTTGCAAGGGGCACCAACAAATGAAATATATGTTTTTGATGAAGTGCTTTTGAATAGTCCTACGTTCGGCAATTTAAAACAAGATTTAAATTTCTACTGCAAGCATTATGACGAAATTCAACCCTACATTGCAGAGTACTTACAGGCAGAGAACAAAGTTTCAGCTAATAAAAATTATTTTATATTTAGAGACAAGGTGATTTCTAATGTTTATAGATACCCAGAATTTTATAAGCTTGAGGTTGTAGATGAGGAGATTCAGTGGCATCACATTTATGGGCCATTAATTGGCTGGGTAGGAGGTTCTTTATTTTTCTTTTTGCTCTTGCAGTTCCTGAGAGTTTCTTATAGTTACGTTTCATTTGGAGAGGTGGTATGGCATCCTTTCAGATCACGGAAAGAAAAAAAGAAGCAATAATCTCCCAAACATCCCCATGCCCCACAAACACCTCTACAAAAGCAACACCAATAAAGTATTCGCAGGCATCTGCGGAGGACTTGGAGAATACTTCGACATCGATCCGGTGTTACTGCGCCTTATATGGGTCTTAGTGGTAATATTTACTGGAGTAGTGCCAGGCATCCTTGCCTACATCATCGCCACCTTTATCATCCCCGAACACGCACATCATCAATAATTATTTAACTTAAAAGAATCATGGAAAAAATAAAAATTGAACACCACACACTATCAGGAGGATTTTGGATCGCAGCATGGCTTTTCACCGTAGGCTACTTACAACTTACTTTTTGGAAAGGAGTGTTAGCCCTCGTCATCTGGCCGTACTACCTTGGCGTTGCACTAGCTCTCGCTTCATAAATAGATAACGCTTAGAGCCAAAAAATCTTTGTGTATAGATTTCCCAACAAGCACTTAGTCTCCACACTACTCATCGTAGCTTTTGTTTTGGTAGCGATTTTTGCTCCACTTGCCATGGTGGGAATGAGTCATCACGGCATGGGTAGTATGGGGGATTGTCCGTTTATGCCGGGCGAGGCGGTTTTGTGCGAAATGAATATTTTCGCTCACCTTAATTCGTGGCAGACACTGTTTGCAACAATCGCTCCTGAACTTGTCACCTTCGGGGCACTCCTTTTTGCGATTCTTCTTACATTCGCATTGTTTCGGAATCTTTTTGACCCACCAGACATCTCTAAACAGCATGTTGCTTTTTTACAGAGGAGAGAGGTATACACACCTTCTTTTGCATCATTTTTTCTTGGAAGCAGTATAAGTCCGCGTGCACCGTAGGTAGTTTTTTGTTTTGCATTATTTACACTCATAAAAAACTATGGAAACAAAAAATAACACACTCATTATTGGACTTCTCACTCTCATTCTTGGTCTTGTGATTGGCTACTTTGCTGGCACGAGCTCGTATCGTCCCTTTGGAATGATGGGAGGTAGTTACACTCAAACGAGAGATATGGATGGTTACAGTGGTATGCACGGGGCTATGAACGGCATGACTATGGGCCTTGAAGGAAAAACAGGAGATGCTCTTGATAAGGCATTTTTGGACGGCATGATCATTCACCACGAAGGTGCTGTTGAGATGGCACAAACACTTCTTAAGGGCACCAAGCGCCCAGAGCTTATAAAGCTTGGCAATGACATCATCACAGCTCAAACTGGGGAGATACAGATGATGAAAGACTGGCGAAGCAATTGGTTCGCTCAATAATTCCTATGGAGAAAAAATATCTTATAGGCGGAGGGGTGATAGCACTTCTCCTTCTTGGTCTGTTCTTATTCAATTCTCGTAGTGCTTCGGAAGGAAGTGATTCTGAAGGCGCATTGACACCCGTATCTTCATTCAGTCATTCGCACGGTATTGCTGTAGATACGATTGACGCAACGAAGGTCTACATCGCCACACACGAAGGATTGTATCTACTTCAGAGCGATAAAGACCTGTTCCAAATCGGTAAAACGCACGATGATCTCATGGGCTTCAGTGCGCACCCTACGGAAGCAAAAACTTTCTTTAGTAGTGGACATCCGGCTCGCGGAGGCAACATAGGCTTCCAAAAAACAACCGATGGGGGAGTGACATGGATAAAGGTTTCAGACGGGCTTGGTGGCCCGGTTGATTTCCACGGGGTGGCAGTGAGTCAGGTAAACCCAGACATTGTGTATGGTTCGTTTGGAGGGAAAATCCAAAAAAGTACTGACGGTGGACTTTCTTGGAAGTTTGCAGAAGGTTCTGTTCAAGCAATCTCTCTTTCTTCTGATCCAAAGAATGAAAGTGTTCTGTATGCCTCAACTCCAAATGGAGTGCAGGTAAGTAGGGATGGGGGTGATACATGGCAGAGTATCTCTAAAGAGCTTGAAGGAGGTGCGGTAAGCGTATTTGCTCTAGATCCCCAGTCTAGCTATGCGCTCGCGTTCTCCCAAACGCTTGGTGGAATGGGTAAAAGCACTGATGGAGGTGCTACATGGCAAAAAGTGCAAGAGTCATTTGGAAGTGAATCGGTTCTATATCTTGCGTTCAGCAAATCACAGCAAGGCACTGTGTACGCTTTGACGAGTGGAAACAGCTTGTATAAGAGCATCAATGGTGGAGATGCTTGGACAAAGGTACGGTAACTTCAGCATTTATTACTTATAAATTAAAAACACACCTCTAGAGGTGTGTTTTTAATTTGATGCGAGACTCCCTATCAATCCTGATAATCATCATCCATAGTTCGCTCGAATATCTGCCTGTTCCGTTCATTAACTTTCTCCGCACTCCTTATTCCGGGTGGGTTTTTTATCTGCTCCGCCAGCACTCTTTTAAGGGTATCTTCAAATGATTCATTAGACATGCAGATAGTATATGGGAGTTAATCTAAAATGAGAGCCTTACCAATCCAGCTCAGCATCACTATCGCCATCAAGATCACCATCGTCAGCGAGCGCCTCTTTCAGTCTTTGTTGATTGCGCAGAGCGCGTTCCGCATCAGTCATCCCTCCAAAAGGCCTTTCGGCAGGATCCTTCTTGTGGAGTCTTTCAAGAATAACTTTGTCTGATTCGTGAGGCATTAGAGGCAGTATACTTATTCAGGCTCTGAGCTCAAGAGAGTAAGTAATGGCTCGGGGTAACTTTACTCAAGCAACCTAGGTTAGATGAACATGACTAAAAATCCAATCATCAATGCTCTCTCGGCAGTGCTCTATATATGCATCGTTGCATCCATTATGTTCTTCGGTTCCTCGTTAGGGGTCCCCACAGAAGACACACTGTTAATGCCTATTACGATGTTATGCCTATTTTCACTCTCGGTCGTCGTAATGGCACTCGTGTTTTTCTATCAACCAGTACTTATGTATATGGAAGGGGAGAAGGTAAGAGCAGTAAAGCTCGGTGTCCAAACAGTAGGAGTATTCGCAATTATTACAGCGATCCTCTTCGTATGTCTGTTTCTGTCTAGATTCTTCTAAGGGCTCTGTCTTATTAGAAGGTGGGGGAGTAGAATGTTTCTATGTCAGAGCTTCCGCCTCCAGTATTTGCTCCATTCGTCAAAGTACTCGATGATCTTCCCACATGGAGTAAAGCACGGGATGTATTTTTTTCTCGTATCTTTAGTGCAAAAATAAAGACAATCCCTAATGAGGAAAAACCAGCTTCAAAATAACGTGACTGATATGATATATCAAATCACTTCATAAGATACCTAAAAGCATGAACCTCGATACCAAACTTTTTTTCAAGCTAAACAGCTCTGCCCATAAGAGCAAACGCGGTGATTTTTTAATTATGTTTTTTGGCTCGCGCGTCGCATACCCACTCGCTGTAGCATTTCCTTTGTATCTCTTCCTTGTACAAACTCCGATGAGAGAGGGGATTATTCTCTCTGTTTCGGCGCTCATTGCAGGATTGATTGCTCGACTTATTTTTGGAAGTTCAATCAGATTTTTTCATCCCGTACCTCGACCACCCATGACACATGCATTGAAACCGCTCATTAATCTGAAGTCACCCTCGTTTCCTTCCGGACATGCACTCTTTTTCTTTGCACTTTCAACTTTCGTTCTTTTCTTTTACCCCTTACTTGGATTTATATTTCTTCTCATCACTATAGGTATTGCCACTGCGCGAGTTATGGCAGGTGTGCACTATCCGTCCGACATGCTTGCGGGGTGTCTTATTGGCATTGTGAGCGCATATCTCAGCTACTTGTATGTCCTACCGTTCCTTATCTCTACATTTTAAAAAATTGTGCCAAACCCGGGTTTAGCACAATAATCATTTTAAGAGATTTGACAGTGGTATCTAAAAACATAAGAATGATAGCCATGGGACTCGAAGAATCATTGGCAGAGAAAGGTATGCATCCAGGGGCAAAGGTTCAATACCGCAGTGGGTTAGCCCCTAAATGGTTGGCAGATAGCGTATTTCGAATCTGCTACCCGTTTCCTAATAATGGAAAACTAAATCTTTTGGATAGCACTAGAGGTTTCGGTAGGACTCCTCATTCAGATTGGTACAGCAAGCTCCAAGTTGTTGGAGACTAATTGACACACCTATAAAAACGATACATACTATAAAGGCATGAATGGGTACACATCAATGACAGTTATGGGTTCAGCAAAGCGAAGCCTCCTTTGAGGTTGTTCGTGGATTTTTAAATTTCAAAAATAAAGATTCCAAAACAGCCTCGAAGGGGGCTGTTTTTCTTTTACTGAAATCTACCCAAAAAATAACACCATAAAAATGGTAAAACATATGAGAAATGGGCGCGAAAATAAACCTATGAATATTGCAGGAGAAACTCGAGAACCTGAAGTCAGAGAGCGTGTTCTTGAAGCACTCCGTACATTTGGTGAAAAGACACTCCGATATTCTGGCGAGAAAGCTGGACCTTCTATTCTTATTATTGGCGGTACTCATGGAAATGAAGTTCTTGGTGTTCTTGTTGCAGATCTTCTCCGTGAAAGCTTGGAGACTGGAGCATTGGTGCTCAAATCTGGAGAAGTACAGCTCACCCTTGGTAATACGCGAGCAATAGAAGCTGACCAACGGACAGCCTCAGGAGGAGTTGATTTGAACAGAATTTTTCTGCCATCAGTTATCTCAGGTAAGGAAGATAAAGGATGGGAAGGGCGTCGTGCACAAAAAATTACCGAGGCGATCCGTTCGTCGGACATCGTTATTGACCTCCATTCAACCAATAGACCGTCGCCAGCGTTCGTGTGCGCCCTAGGAGATGAGGAGCATAGCTCGGTCTACAAATGGCTTCCACGGGAGTCTGTAGTGCTTGACCCCGAAAGAATAGTTTCAGGTGGAGGTGGCTCTATTGATGAAGTGGCAGATGATTTTGGGAAAGTTGGTATTTGCTACGAATCAGGACAGGCAACTGACATGCGAAATATCGTTCCTGTATTTGAAGCCATTCGTGCCATTCTCATTGAACGAGGAATGGTAGATGGCGTGTTGCCGGAACTTCCTGCCCCCAGCTCTGAGTACCGAGTGGTGACATCAATTCCGTATGACGCCAGCCGACCATTTGTATTTGCGGAAGGGAAGGATCAGGGATTCGCCCCTGTAGCAAAAGGTGAAATTATTGGGCATCAAGGAGGCATTCCTGTGCAGTCACCATTAGACGGAATTATTCTGTTTCCCAAAAAACCAGAGCATCAAGAAAGTGCAGGGTTAGTGTGCTACCTCGCATCTCGAAAAGAAACACAAGCATAGCCTACTCAGCATTTTGATGTTGGATTTACGAAATCCAACATGGTTACAAGATACATAACCCTATGGCAGACATACGATGTCTGCCATTAACCTCTAAAAATATGAACGACTTTGTAGGTCGTTCATATTGATATCTAATCCCACGTGTCAGGGTCTTCGTCTCGATCGCTCCTGTCGTCTCTTTCCATCATGAGTAGCAGTTTATGGTGCTGCACTTCTGCCCATCTTTTAGTTGCTGCGAGAATACTTCTAGTACTCGGAGCATCTCGTCTGAAATATGATCCTCGAAATTTATCCGTTGGAGTTATTGCTGGATGGTTTCTGTCGCGATGTTCTTCGTGTACGCCAATTTCGTGTGACATACAATGTAGGGGATCAATTGAACAGTGAATCAATCACAGATTTCACATCCGTGCCGTCAGCCTTGCCTTGGAGGTCTTTCATTAAAGCTCCCATAAATTTACCTGCTTCTTTTTTGTCCGTGACTCCCATTTCTACTTTTTTAGCTTCTGCAATCTTTCGAATATCGTCTTGGCTCATCATTGCGGGAAGATAGGCTTCGAGCATGACACGCTCAGCTTCTTCTTTTTGTGCCAACTCAGGGCGGTTGCCTTTGGTGAATTGCTCGAATGCGTCTTTTCGCTTCTTTACTTCTCGGCGAATAACAGTGAGCACTTCTTGATCAGAAAGCTCTTCTGTCGGGAGGCGTTTCAAAGAGACGAGCTCGTTAGTGCATGAAGACATAAGTCCACGAAGCACTTCAACCTTAAGGGCTTCTCGTGCCTTCATCGCGGTCACCATGTCAGATTTAATTTGTGTTTGTAGCATGTGTGTATTTTACCTCAGAATATCTCTTTATCTAAAATCAATTTCGAAAAATTTTGCAAGATCTCCGAGTCGACTTAATCTATCTAACTCGCTTACATAGTCTAGGCTTCCCACGACTCCTTCATTTTCAGCCTGTCGTAATGACGCCAATGCTTTTTCAAATGACTCCCAAAGGGTATCAGGGATGAGGCGTTCAGCGTTCATGAAATGAGCATACATTGGCACTCTGTTATAATCAACGGGATGGAAACTTTGCTTATTGTTTTGGTGGTAGCACTCTTGATTCTCAACGCAGGAGCGGTTGTTTTTTTCCTTTCTAGAAAAAAGGATACCGGACAAGGGGAGGGGGTTACTATGATAAATCAGCGCATTGCTGAACTTTCTCGAACACTGGACGAGCGACTCGACAAGACATCCGAGAATCTGATGCGCTCAACCCAAGCTCAATCTACTGAGGCGAATCGTATCATCCGCGATGTTACAGAGCGTCTTACGAAGCTCGATGAAACTAACAGGCAAGTGGTTTCGTTTGCAGATCAACTTCAAAACTTGCAGGACATACTTAAAAATCCAAAACAACGAGGAATTTTAGGTGAGTATTATTTGGAAACATTGCTCAAAAATGTTCTCCCTCCAGGGCAGTACCAAATGCAGTATGCGTTTGCTAATGGTGAGATAGTGGATGCGGCGGTGTTTGTGAAAGACAAAGTCATTCCTATCGACTCAAAGTTTTCGCTTGAAAACTATAATCGTCTTACGGAGGCTACCGACCCATCGGAGAAGTTACGATTGGAAAAGCTTTTCGTTAATGACTTGAAGCTTCGTATTCAAGAAACTGCAAAATACATTCGCCCAGCTGAGGGGACTATGGATTTTGCGTTCATGTTTATTCCACATGAAGCTATTTATTACGATTTGCTCATCAATAAAATTGGCGCCGTAACGGAGGATACAGAAAACCTGATTCAACGTGCTGCGGGAAGGTATAAGGTTATCATCGTCTCACCAACCTCATTCCTCGCATATCTTCAGACCGTTTTGCAGGGGCTCCGTGCGATGCAAATAGAGGAACAAGCAAAGGATATTGTTCAGCGAGTCGGGGAGCTTGGTAAGCACCTAAAAACCTTTGAGGAGTATCATGCGAAACTTGGAAATGCACTTGGTACCGTGGTTAATCATTTCAATAACTCAGGGAAGGAGTTTAAGAAGATCGATAAGGATGTGATGCGCATTACTGGTGATGCCCCAGGGATTGCAATGCCTGTTATTGATGCACCTGCCCGAGATGAAGATTAATTGCTGTTACCGAATGCGTGTCTTTCAGGTACTATTCTCTAAGACCGTGACTACACTAAACGCTAACCACTAAACGCTAACCCCTTACCCACATGTGCGGAATCTTTGCCTACACTGGCTCTAAAAAAGCGTCTCCAATCCTTCTCGAAGGACTTTCAATGCTTGAGTACCGCGGGTACGATTCTGCAGGAATATACATGCCTGGCTTTGATGTGGTGAAAACCCCAGGGGCTGTTGCAGAGCTTACGAAAAGAATGACAAAAGACTATCCTGCAACTTCTGGGATAGCGCATCTACGCTGGGCAACGCATGGAGCCCCAAATGAAGTCAATGCACACCCGCATGGTGATTGTGATGGGGACGTGTTTGTAATTCATAACGGTATCATTGAGAATTTTCGTGAACTGAAAGAAGGGCTTGTGGCAGAAGGTCATACGTTCAAATCAGAAACAGACACTGAAGTTATTGCACACCTTATTGAAGGAGCACTCGGCAATAAACTTGGTTTTGAAGATGCAGTTATTGATACTCTAAAAAAACTTCGGGGTACCTACGGCCTTCTTATTTCGTATGCAAAGGAGCCCGACACTATCATCACTGCACGAATGGGCTCTCCGGTGGTAGTTGGATTAGGCGACGGAGAGAATTTTATTGCCTCTGATGCAACGCCAATTTTGAAACACACGAAGCAAATGATGTTTCTTTCTGATGGAGATGTTGCGATTATCACACCTACAACACACCGTGTGCGTACGCTTTTGGAAACCGAGGTTGATCGCCCGTCTGAAACCATTACTTGGGATGTTGGAGAGGCATCACGCGGAGGATACCCACATTTCATGCTGAAAGAGATGATGGAATCGCCTGAGGTTATAGAGAATGCACTTCGAGGCAGGCTTATTATGGAGGAAGGGAAGGCAAAACTTGGCGGGCTAGAAGCAGTTGAAAAGGAGCTTCAAAATATAGACAGACTTATTATTGTTGGTTGTGGAACCGCATACTACGCGGGGCTCATTGGTGAGTATTTAATTGAATCCCTTGCTGGTGTTCCTGTTGAAGTGGAACTTGCTTCGGAATTTCGTTATAGAAAGCCAGTTATCAGACCAAACACCGCAGTCTTGGCAATCTCCCAGTCAGGCGAGACCTTGGATACGCTTGAAGCTATCCGTGAAGCAAAGCGACATGGTGCACTTACTCTTGGCATTGTGAATACTGTTGGCTCTACTATTGCCCGTGAGACAGACGCTGGAGTGTATAACCATGCGGGCCCTGAAATTGGCGTTGCTTCTACAAAAGCTCTTGTGTCTCAAGTGGCAATTCTTTCGCTCGTTGCACTTTTCCTTGGGCGCACCCGCTCACTTTCAAAAGATAATGGTGTTGCGCTAGCCAATGCACTTAAAAGTCTGCCAGAGTTGGCAAAAAAAGTGTTGGAACAGTCTGAGGAGATTCGTAAAATTGCTAATGTATATAAAGATTCACGAGACTTCCTTTTCATTGGTCGCAAGTTTAGTTACCCTGCGGCACTTGAAGGTGCTTTGAAGCTTAAAGAGGTTTCATATGTACATGCGGAAGGGTATGGGGCAGGGGAGATGAAGCACGGCCCTTTGGCGATGATTGATGAGAATTTCCCAACAGTCGCCGTTGTTCCTCAAGATTCAGTCTACGAGAAAACTGTTTCTAATATGATTGAGATACGCACCCGTAAAGGGCCTGTAATTGCCATTGCAACTGCTGGTGACGATAAAATCAAAGAGGTCTCTGATCATGTTATCTATATTCCAAAAGCATCGGAAGAACTTTCGGTGATACTTTCCATCATTGCGCTCCAGCTTTTTGCCTACCACTTCGCAGCGGACAAGGGGCTCAATGTTGACCGCCCTCGTAATCTTGCGAAATCAGTCACTGTAGAATAAATAGGAGGTGTTAGGTGCTAGCTTCTAGGTGCTAGGTTTGAATATTCCCGAACGAACGATGAGAGGAAGCTTTGCTTGCGTAGAATAGGTGTCAGTTTTTTCACCCCTCAAATCAAATGGCCGAATTAAGAGTCAAAAGACCTGTATAGTATAATCTAACGACCGTTAGATTATACTATACAGGTACGAACATGAAGATCGTGACTTGGATACTACCGAGCGAATGATGACAGGAAGTCTCACTTACGGTAGAGTAGTCTTTAAATTATGTCAAAAAATCTAGACTCTTGGCTCCAGCACGACATGTTTTATACTCTTGAGGATTCTCTAGAACCGAACTTAGATAGTCGTGCCATCAAGAAAACAGTCTTTTGGGCATCACTATTTCGCCACGGGAAAGTAGGTTTAGCATCTGCTGCTTCAGAGAGATTTCTGCGACGATTATTCCGTCCCACAAAGACACCTCTATCTTCTGAATTGCTTTAAGGCCCTCTCGGAAAAGAGGATTTTGTTGGACAGTTTTTAATATGTTGGACCTCGGAGGTCCAACAAGAGCTAAAGTAGTTTTTCAGTTTTTTTGACAAGTCACTATCAATCGATATAGTATCTCCGCATGAATGAAGAAAGGCATGGAACTGTCTCTAAGCGTAAGCGTGGGCGTCGTGGAACTCGGCCAGAGCGGACAAATGCACTTGCGAGACCTGAGTCTCTAGATAAGATACCTGCCCATTTAATTGCAGGACTTTTGCGTACTTTAAGTAGAAGGGGGCCTGAGACCGATGTTCAACTTTAAAAGCTAAAACCTAGCACCTATAACCTAAAACCTAATCAGAGTTGCTTTTTAAGGCTTTTTTGGTACGATGCTCTGATATGAATCCCAGTCGGAAAGCTTTCCGATATGGCGTTCAGAGACAGTAATTACTCTATATTTCCAATATGACTACATCGCCAAAAAGTGAAGCTTCCAACGGGACAAGTATTGCGGTTATAAAGACAGGAGGGAAGCAGTACCTTGTAAAAGAGGGTTCTTTGATTACGATTGAAAAAATAGCTGATGTCAAGAAAGATGACAAAATAACCTTTGATGCAGTTCTTTTTACTGATGATGGAGAAAAAGCATCAGTTGGCGCTCCAACTGTTTCAGGTGCAAAAGTTACTGGTACCGTTTTGATGGTAGGACGCGCTCCTAAGGTTGTTGTTGTAAAGTACAAAGCAAAAAGCCGATACTACAAGAAACGAGGGCACAAACAGCCCAACATGAAGGTCAAGATTGAGACTGTTTAAATTGTTTTCTTGTTTGGTGCTACGTCCAATTTCTTTTTACATGGAATAGAAGTAGAGTACCGTCAGCGTGGTTTACCTCCTGGCAGAGCAGAGCGTGCTGCCCAGAGATATGAGAATATCTACAGAACTTCTAATGGGGAGAAGGTAAGACAATTTTTTGCTAACCTCTTCAAAAAGTAATTTATTTATGGGAGCTATAACTCCAGAAAGACGACGTCTACCCGACATTGGCCTTAGATATTCTTTTCTGAAAGCTTTTTGAAGTGGATTTGATGAGATGTTGCCGAGCGCCATCATGACCGGAGACGAAGCACAAAATAAACTCGCCCGTCTCAAACGTTGAGAAAATAACCGTAAACGGATTTAAGATCGGTTTCTTAAAGCGCTTCGGAGTGTCTCTGAGTCTGCGTATTCAATTTCTGCTCCTACTGAAAGCCCTCGCCCAAGGAGGGTTACCTTTTTATCTGGATGTGCCTTTTGTATTTCTTTTGAAAGTTCGCGAGCCGTATAGTCACCCTCGGGTGTAGTTGAAAGGGCAAAAATAATTTCTTTCGTATCGTTTTTTGCTACACGTTCTAGTAGTTCTTTTGTTCGCACCATTCGAGAGTTCTTTCTCTCGGTCATAGTTTTGAGTCCTCCTAAAATGAAATAGATGCCTCTGTATGCACCAGAGCCCTCTATACCTTCTATGTCGATATCTTTTTCAACTACCATGAGTGTTGTGTGGTCGCGGAGAGAATCAGAGCAAATTGAGCATACGCCTGAGTCCCTAGCATCGTCAAAGCGAAAACATACCGTGCAGGGAGATGTTGATTTACCAGATTCAATAATGAGGTTTGCTAGTTTTTCGCGGAAAGGTATTCCGGCGGAGAGAAGAAATTGCACCACGCGACGAGCTTGTCTTGGTCCAATGCCTGGAAATTCTGCAATGTGTTCTATGAGGTCTTGGGTAGGACGCATAAAGAAGGGTATAGCGATTAGGGTATAGCGTTTAGGGTTAAATGCAAACAGGCTTTGCTTCTTTTTGGTGTTGATGTTTCCCTAAACCCTACACTCTAGTGGCTAAACCCTAGCTAAAAATCATCCTGAGCATTTCCGGGAGCACCCCCACTAAAGCCCGATTTTTCAATAGGGAGGAAGGTTGCTCGTTCTACATCGAAGAAGAGGTCAATTTTGCCGGTACGACCATTGCGGTGTTTTTCAATCAAGATTTCAGTCACGTTACTCCGCTCTTCTTTGTTGTCGTTGTACCTATCTTCATTGTGAATGAACATAACGATATCGGCATCTTGCTCAATTGAGCCTGAGTCACGAAGGTCTGAAAGGCGAGGACGGCCTCGTCTTTGTTCAATGGCGCGCGAAAGCTGTGAGAGTGCAAGTACAGGAACATCGAGTTCACGAGCGAGGGTTTTTAGAGAACGAGAGATTTCGGTGACTTGCTGAACCATTGAGTCTGATGAGCGAGATGATGTTGGACTCATGAGCTGGAGGTAGTCAACCACAAGGAGGCCAATGCCGTGCTCTCGTTTTAATCGGCGAGCTGCTGAACGCATACCGAGTGCATTTGTCGCAGGTTGATCGTCGATATGGATAGGGGCTTTGGAAAGGCGACCCATGGCATCACGAATTCTTTCGAATTCTTCATCAGTAGAAATTTTTCCAGTACGGAGTTTCCATGCATCTACTCGAGCCTCAGCTGCGAGCATGCGGTCAACTAACTGCTGTGCGCTCATTTCAAGTGAAAAAATTCCCACCGGTGTGCCGTGTTTAATGGCGGTTTGCCTCGCGATGTCCAAGGCAAAAGCTGTTTTACCTGCGGAAGGACGAGCGGCGAGAATGATTAAGTCAGAGCGTTGAAAGCCAGCAAGCATGTTGTCGAGGGCATCAAAGCCAGTGGGAATGCCACGCATTTGGTATTCGCCTTTGTGGAGGTTATCAAAACGCTCCCACGCTTCTCCCAAGGCATCACCAATCGCAACGAACTTTCTAACAGAAGGAGAGCTTGTTACTTCGTAAATTCTTTTTTCAGCACTATTCAATAATTCATCAATATCTTGCGATTCGTCATAGCCCATCTCGCCAATGTCTGACGATGCAGAAATGAGAGAACGCATCATTGATTTTTTCTGAACAATTTCTGCGTAGTGTTTGAGGTTGGCCGAGCTTGGTACTGCGCTCACGAGTTCAGCCAAGTATGCGTTACCACCGGCACGCTCTAAGTCGTTTGTTTCTTTGAGGCGATTGGCGGTAGACAGTAGGTCAATAGGATTTCCGCCAGTTGTAAGGTCAGTGAATGCTCGGTAAATGAGGCGATGTTTTTCTACATAGAAAGAATCTGCCGATACGAAGTCGGTAACTTCATGAATTGAGTCAGGTTTGATCATCACTGAGCCTAAAAGTGCTCGTTCTGCTTCAGTAGATTGTGGAGGGATTCGTGCACCTTGGTTTGCCATAGCAGTGCATTGTAGCACTCGTCGTTTTTAAAGAAATCTATAAAAAGAGCCGTTATGCGGAGGTTTGTACACAGGAAGCAGGGGATAGCGTTTAGTGGTCAGGGTTTAGCGAAAAGCCAGAACATCCAAAATATACAATCTTTACTAAACGCTAGCCACTAAATGGTCCCTGCAGACCCGATGGGGCATCGCCTACACCCTGCTTGAGCGCTTCGCGCTTAGAACCACTTCTTAATCTTAAAGTAGATGAAAAAGACTGCGGTAAGGACGACCATGGCTCCCGTGATGATCCAGAAACCGTTTGGGGATCCGACGACAGGTGTGAATTCAGTGTTCATCCCAAAAACCGCCGCTACCACGGAAAGCGGAAAGGTGATGAATGCCATGATAGTAAGGTTTTTTGTGATTTCGTTTTGGCGTGTGGTCAAGAGGGAGTCATTTGTTTTTCGAAGTTCGGTGACGATATCCATCATGGCAAGTGCTCGTTGATGTGCACGGTAGTGGAATGCAGATACTCCACTGAGATATTCGGTGAAGTGTTCACCGAATAAAGTAGTGGTTGCTTGTTCTAGGGAGGCAAGCACCTCAGCATGCATAGAGAGTGTGCGTTTTTGATCGATGAGTTCACGAGTGACGCGCGATATTGCCAAGACCATGTCTTTTTCATGTCCTGAGAATATTGCTGTTTCAATTGCAGTTACAGAATCTTCAAGTGAATCTAATTCGTATTCCACTTCTTGGTAGAGTCGTTGCGTAAGTTCCAAAAGTACATGTCCACTGTGGAATTTTCCTGTCGTTCGCTTAAGAAGCATCGCTGCTTCAAATGATCGAGCAAAATCAACAAGAGCATCAATGGTGTCATAATGTACCGTAATGATGAAGTGTTTGCCGATAACGAAATCGACCTCCTGACTTTCTTGTGCATTGTGAGTGTGTCTTCGTGCGGGGAAATGAAGAAGTGTGTAGACAATCTCAGGATATAAATCTACACGGGGCTTTATTGTTGGTGCTAACAGCTCTTGTCGGAGTAATAGACCAAGGTTGAATTCTTGCCCAACCTCGGCAATTTCATCAGCGGTTGGATTTTCTATGTCTATCCAAGTTATGCCCTCGTATTCGTAACGGTTTATCATCAGAACAGTATACCAGCAGGGGTTAGTGTTTAGTGATCAGCGTTTAGGGGAAAAATTTTAAAGACTCACAACTCTAAACGCTATTCCCTAAACCCTAAACGCTTCTCTGTGGCATAATAGGAAACAATGAAAGATAATTCTAAAATTGGACTTCGCACTGCACTGATAGCAGTAGTGCTTGTTGCCATTGTTGCCTTTTTTGTTGGTACAGAAGCTGGAGGAATGGTTCCTTGGACTCAGGCGCGTGGCGCCACCGATCATTCAAAAGCTGATTTGCAGCCGTTATTTAAAGCATGGGAATTACTTGATCAAAATTTTACTCCATCCACGACTACAGCAGCGAGCACTGATGAAGACAGGTTGTGGGGAATGATAGAAGGCCTCGCCGCTTCTTATGGTGATCCTTATACAACCTTTTTCCCTCCAAAAGAGAAAAAACTTTTTGATAGCCAAGTTCAAGGTGATTTTGGCGGTGTCGGGATGGAGTTAGGCCTTAAAGAGGGAATACTTACCGTAGTAGCGCCACTTGAGGGTACGCCTGCATCAAAGGCTGGAATGAGGAGTGGGGATGTCATTCTAAAAATTGAAGGTAAAGATACTGTTGGCATATCTGTTGATGATGCAGTCAGTGTTATTCGAGGAGAAATTGGTACGCCAGTCACTATCACAGTGATTCGTGGCAAGGACGCTCCATTCGATGTAACACTCGTTCGAGCCACTATTAATCTCCCAACCATTAAGACAACATCACGCCCTGATGGCGTGTTTGTAATCCGTCTCTTTACATTTAATGCAAATGCTCCCGAGAAGTTCCGTCAGGCTATTCGTGAGTTTGCTGATTCAGGTTCCAATAAAATGATTATTGATCTTCGCGGTAACCCTGGTGGCTACTTGGAGGTGGCCGTTGACATTGCTAGTTGGTTTTTGCCAGTAGGGAAGGTGATAGTTACTGAAGATTTTGGCTCCAAGCAGGCTCCTGATGTGAGTCGAAGTCGTGGGTATGATGTTTTTTCTGACAAGGTAAAATTTGCGATTTTAATTGATGAAGGCTCTGCGTCCGCATCAGAGATTCTAGCGGGGGCACTCCGTGATCATGGCAAGGCAACTCTTATTGGTGGAAAATCATTCGGTAAAGGATCGGTACAGCAACTGTTTAATGTGACCTCAGATACCTCATTGAAAATAACTATCGCTCGTTGGCTAACTCCTAATGGAATCTCTATTTCTCATGAGGGCATAGTTCCTGATATTGAAGTGGCAGTTACCAAGGAAGACATAGACGCAAAGCGTGATCCTCAACTGGAAAGGGCTGCGGAGTTTTTGATTACAGGAAAGTAAGCAGAAGGGTTTAGCGTTTAGAGACTAGGGTTTAGTGGAAGAAATCCCCCTAAACACTAAACGCTAGCCACTGACCCCTCTGGTGTTTTATACTGCTCACATGAAAGTCATAATGCTCGCCGATGTTAAGAAGGTAGGTCAACGCGGAACTCTGATTACTGTGGCTGATGGATATGCTCAGAATGTTTTGATTCCAAAGAAGTTGGCTTTACCTGCTACAGCTGAGAATGTTCGTAGCTTTGAAAAAAGAAATCAGAGCGCAAAAGATAAAGTGGCTATGGATGCCACCTTAGCTAAAAAGGCACTTGCTGAGATTGACGGAAAAGTTCTTGAAATTCAGGCCAAAGCAAATGAAAAGGGGACACTCTTTGAATCTATTCATGCAAAACAAGTTGCCCAAGCTATCTTGAAGCAATTTAAAATGTCAGTGCCTGAGGATTCAATTTTGATTGTTGATGGCCCAATAAAAAAGCTCGGATCTCACCGGGTTGAAGTAAAAATTCAAAGCGCTTTTGCAGAACTTTCGGTTACGGTCGGAAAGGTAATGCAGTAACGTTTCCTGACCAGTCTGTTTGGTCTAGTCTAATATCGTGTTCGGATATATGAGGAGGTGTTACATCACCCCCATCTCCTCCACCAAAACCCCCTGCAGAAGCTAACCTTCTCGATGGGGCTGGGCGAGGAGTGAAATCTGAAAAGAAAGAGGCTAATGCTTCACCTGCCATGTTGATTACGCCTACTTTACGTCGACGACATTGCGTTTGATGGTAGAGCCATCAAAACGAACTTTTCGAGCGAGGCGGAAAGAAACGGTGCCTTCCTCAACTGCATAGAGTGTGTGGTCTTTACCTACATCGACATTCTTTCCTGGCATGAACTTTGTACCACGCTGACGGATTATGATTGAACCCTTCTTTGCCTTTTGACCCTCATAGAGCTTAACTCCCAAGTATTGTGGATTGGAATCGGTGAGGTTCTTTGCTGAGCCGGCTGCTTTTTTTGTTGCCATGTTAGAAGTTCTTAGCGAGTATCGAGCTTAGAAATTTTTACACCCTGTTAAATCCAGCTTGGACTTAGGTGTATAGAAAACCGCTCATTGCGTACTCTATACTATAGAATATAACTGTTTTCAGGGAAAATTTCAAGCTGGCTGGCTTTGAGCCAGATTTAACAGGGTATAACTGGAATCTACTCAATATGTTTCGTGACTTCACTAATAAAATCAAGGCTCTGTGGGGAAGGGTACGGGAAAACGCCCTAATTGTTCTTGTAATTGTATTGGTTGCTTTTCTGGCCTTTGGACTTGGTAGGTTTTCTGTTTTCTATTCAGAAAAGGGTCAATTTAAGGTTCTTTATCCAGATGGTCAAAGCGCTTCAACTCTCACCGGATTCTTGGGCCTTGGTGGTATAAGAGAAGAAATTGTTTTACCGCCATCACCTCAGGTTGCGGGCTATTTTGTAGCGTCGAAAACAGGCAGTACCTACTTTTTCCCATGGTGCCCGCTTGCGGTAAAGATTTCCTCAACGGACAGAATTTATTTCAACAGCAGGGCTTCCGCTGAGAGTGCGGGCTACCACACTGGCCGTTGTAATGGACTTTAGCAGGGAAGGGGCTAGGTTCTAGGTGTTAGGTTTTAGGTTTCAATTTTTCAAATTAAGTCAAATATAAAAATTAAAAATGACTGTATAGTATAATTTAACGATCGTTAAATTATACTATACAGGTCTTAGAGCGTATGTAATCTTAATTCTGAGTGAGAAGATATCTACATACCGACTCTCGTTTTATTGTACATTTACCCCTAAACCCTATACCCTAAACACTAGCCACTAACTAAAATGATCGCCTTAGACATCGAATGCTCAGGCACAGAGCCCCATAAGAATTCAATACTCTCAATCGGGGGAGTTGACGTTACTGCTCCTACGAATCGTTTTTATGGCGAATGTAGAGTGTGGGACGGAGCTCATATTAATGAAGAGGCACTTGGGGTTAATGGTTTTTCACACGCACAAGCCGTTGATCTTTCAAAGAAAAGCGAAATAGAGCTCGTGCAAGATTTTATTTCATGGACACTTACTGTACATGATCGAACTTTTGTAGGACAAAACCCATCTTTTGATAGAGATTTTTTGATTACCGCTTGCGAGAGAGGGGGTATTAATTTTCCGTTTGCACACCGCACACTCGATACCCATACTCTCACCTATATGCACATGGTGGGGCGAGGTATTACACCTCCGTTTGATGAAGAAAAACATCACACCAAGCTTACTCTCGATGCTGCACTCAAGTATGTCGGCATCCCAGAAGAGCCAAAACCTCATAAGGCTCTTACCGGCGCTCTTTCACATGCTGAAGTTGCTTCACGACTCCTCTATGGCAAGCCTCTTCTTCCAGAGTTCTCTCCTTTTCCAATCCCTTGGCTGTCTAAATAACTCTCTTCCTAAACCCTAAACGCTATTCACTAACCCCTAGCTCAGGATGTTACACTCTAACCATGTCTGATCTACAACGAAAATATAGAATAGTAAATCCGCCAAGCGAGCACCGTATGGAAGGTGATCTTCGCGTCTGTGATCCTGAAAAGACCGACCACACTAAGGACATGGAGTCGTGGCGCATATTCAAGATAATGGGTGAGTTGATTGATGGGTTCTCTATGCTCCGTAAGTATCGTCTTGCAGCCACTTTCTTTGGTTCGGCGCGTTCCCATATGGATCCAAAGGTATATGAAGATGCAACTTTGCTTGCAGGTAAGCTGGCTCAATCGGGCTTTGTAGTCATTACTGGAGGGGGAAACGGTGTAATGGAGGCTGCAAGTAAGGGGTCATTTGAAGCCGGCGGACAATCTGTGGGAATAAATATTAAACTTCCTATGGAGCAGAAGCCAAATCCATACCTTACGGAAACTGCCACATTTAACTACTTCTTCACCAGAAAAGTCGTCCTTTCGTTCGCATCTGAAGTGTATATTTACTTCCCAGGAGGTTTTGGAACTATGGATGAGCTATTTGAAATTTTGACCCTAGTTCAGACTAATAAAATTAAAAGGATTCCTATCGTTCTTTATAATAAGGAATACTGGACGCCACTTATTGCTTTCTTTAAAGATCACCTCCTTCTTAAATATAAGACCATCGATAAGGAGGATTTAGACCTTTTTGTTGTCGTCGACACTCCTGAGGAGGCTCATCAGGCAATTTTGACTTTGGTTAAGTGCTGAAATTAAGCCACTAGCCACTCGGGTCTAGGGTTTAGGCGACGCCTCGTCGGTTCCGTAGGGAACAAGCCTCGTCGTTTTCGCGGGAGGGTTCAACGTCGAAAATATCTTAAAAACCTCTATTTCCTCATTATCATTTCTATGGCTCTATAGAGCCATAGAAGAGTGTTTTTTGGTTCCGCAAGCCTTGACACCAAAAGTTCCCAGTGCTAGCGTAATGAGGTAGTCGGCTTTCGGGCCGGCTTTTTTAGTACCCCACTCTCGATTGTTATGAGGGGGAACTCAAGGCAGGTTTATATCATCACTAACGGCCCTTATGGGCCAAAATAATTACATCGTATGTTCTTACCAATTATGCTATTGCTAGCGAGCGTTGCTATGTCTACGCCTACAGCACTTTCTACGACCACAAACCCACAAGGTCCAAAGGTGGAAACCTTAGGGCAGTATGTGAAGCAGTACTACGCCGATACGCCTATTTTGGCCGATATAGCATGGTGTGAGTCCAGAATTCGTCATGTCGATAAAGAGGGCGATATATTGCGCGGTGTCGTCAACCCTAAGGATATAGGTGTGATGCAAATTAATACCAAGTATCACGAAGAGCAAGCAGAGGCTATGAATCTCGACCTGCACACCCTTGACGGTAACCTTGCCTACGCTAAGCGTTTATATGAGAAAGAGGGCACAAAGCCTTGGGCGTCTTCTAAAGCTTGTTGGGGACCTCTCTCAAAGAAATCGACAGAAGGAGCTACACTGGCTCAAAAATAAATTTTTTCAATATAGATTAACTACTCAATACCCGCCCTTAAGCGGGTATTGACATATAGATATATATGAGGTACAATACAAAGAATTATGATTGAAGCATATACAGAAAAAACTCCATTAGAGCGTACCGTCGAGCGTGTTGCACCCTCGGTAGTCAGTGTGAAAGTCTTTAAGGAAGTTACGGGGTCGATAGACCCGAAGAGCCCTGAGCGAGCACAAGAGTCTCATTGGACTCCAACAGCTGAAGGAAGTGGTTTCTTTGTGTCAAAGGACGGCCTTATTGTTACCAATAGACATGTTGTTTCAGGTGGTAGTCAAGATGAGGCTTTGGTGGTGCAATTGGATTCAAAGAAAAAGTTAACAGCAGAGATTTTTTATATCGATCCTGTTCGTGATTTCGCCCTCTTAAAAGTAGCGGGAACTAAGCACGAACCACTTACCATTGGGGATTCAGATAAGGTGCGGAGAGGAGCAACAATTACAATTGCTGGCAATCCTCTTGGTGTAGGAGGGAGTTTTTCTCAAGGGACTGTTACTTCAGTGCCTGATGGTCATGAGCAAATTTCTTTCAGAACAGATGCTGATATACGTTCAGGTAGCTCAGGTGGAGTGATGCTTAACACAAAAGACGAAGTTATAGGTATCAACACTTTTGCTAACTTAGATTCGACTGGCTCTATTGGTGGCGCTATTCCAATTAACGAAGTTAAAGTGATCATTGAGCACCCTCGTGTTTTTCAGGGAATACAAGCGCTCTTTCAAGAGATACGCACACAGCGTGAAGCAGAAGAGCCAATATCGCTTGAACAAGCATTCAGTTTTGCCTTGCAAGGTTTGGAGATACTCTTTAAACAAGAGCTTTCAGCGCAGGGACGGGAAGTGTCAATGAAAAAAATTATGAGCGATTCAGCGGTGCAGTACTATTTCCGACAGATGCTGAGATCTGCTCGGTCGTCTAAATATCAAGAGGCGCTAGAGAAGAAGTTTGGGGTCTCGTTTTCTTCCCAGCCAGCCTCCAAAAGAGAAACCACAGAATAACCATTGTTACTATGGCAGACATACGATGTCTGCCATAGGGGGGGTGGTGGGGCTTGAGTCCAAGGTATCGGGATATTACTGAAACCTTGACTTTTAATTTATATAGGTGTTAAAATAATCTTATGGCATTTGAATTGAGAAATCTTCCTTTTTATCGTCCTCGTTCGGAAAAGGAGGCAATTGCAAAAATTGGAGCTGCGACAGAAGAGCTCAAAAGACGAGCAGATCAGATGGCTTAATCTCAGAAAGGGAGCAAGAAATTGACATAAATAAGCTAATCTCAAAAAACCTCCCCATGCGGGGAGGTTTTTTGAATTCTCTGTGCAGTGACTGATATGATATATCAAATCACTTCTCGCCAGCCTTAATTTTCTATAATTGTTTTAATTCTTTTTTGCCAACATGGCATCCAAGCTGTATTTGCCTGCACCGTGAGATGCGAGCACAAGCATGCCTCCTATAATTGAGACGTTTTTCCAGAGCATTATCATGTTTACTGGGTTTGTGAAGTCAGTGTGGAAGTAGTAGGTGACGGGAACAAGAAAGAGTGCAATAACGAGAGCTACCCACTTTGTTTTGTAGCCTATAACGAGCATAAGACCACCAAGAAGCTCTATGGCAATTGCGAGTACTATTGCAAGTTCCGGAAAGGGGACTCCAACAGAGCTTGCGTAGGCAACCATACCAGCAAAGCCAGAAATTTTAGTAAAACCAAAGATTACAAAGATACCTGCAAGAGCGAGGCGACCAACAAGTGCTAAAGCGGATGCGTATTTATTCATACTCAAAAAACTAAAATAATAAGGTGATTCTAGAGCATGTTCGGAAACCCGCGGTACCCAAGCCGAACTGTCTATTTTTGTGGCGAGACACCGAGCTGGAGTCCGAAATGTACTGTAAGTACTTAGAGGACGAGGCGAGTGTGTCGTAGTCCAAAAATAGACGGTGCAGGCAGGGGGAGGTTTCCAGACATGTCCTAGTATAACAGCTGAGCTTTGGGTGTGTAGACTCCTGTCTTACTACTTCTTTTGTTCAGGGTTTTCTCCTTCAGATTTGGATGTCCAAGGGCTTAAGACGGGTTCGTTGGGGAGACGATCATCAAACTTAATGTTATTTTTCTGCTCTATTTCTTCTACCTGCCCCGTAATTGCCTTTGCAATCATCTTCGCAGCAGGCAAGGGAAGTAAGAAGCATGAAGTTGTTTGGCCTGACTCTACCGCAAGGTGCAGGAGTCCATTTATAACTCGAACATTAACGGTATCGACGAAAAGCTTTGAAGGAACAGAGTTGAAATCAAATTCTTGTGGCATAGCTGTAATTGTTACGAATAAGATGCAGTATAGCAAAATAGCGCTCGAGCTATTGAAATGAAAATTAACTATTACTATCCTTCAAGAAGGCAAGTATGACTATGGCAAAAAATGCCAAGTTAAGCCAGTGACTTATATCATTTTCTATCATTCTTAATGCTCTCACAACTAAAGAATTCAGTAAAGCTTTTTGAGCCTTGATATCTGTGTATTATTGACATTACTTTGAACAATAGTATAGTAAAATTTATATGGGTCGTGAAAAAGGAGGTTGTTGGATGTGTGATGAGTGCGGAGCTACTAATGAACCTGGTAGTGTCAGATGTTGGAATTGCAATGAAAGAAAAGTGGAAGCAGTAGAACCTCCGCCACCCAGACATCATTAAGAAATAGAGATTAACGTTGAGAGTGTTAGATAAAACTTTTACTATGTCTATTGAATCAGATATCAGACTCCTAAAAGATCGGGTGCGGTCCTTAGAAAGTAGGGTAAGTCAAATGGCTCGAGCTCTTTCAGAGTTAACTCCTGTTCCTGTAAAAAAACAACCAAAAAAATAAAACTTACTTTTACGAGAGCATAAAACGAAAATAGAGTTTTGTGTGAATATTGTGGCTTCTTGTGGTTTAGCTATAATGGACTGTTCATGTATCGGTGGTCCATTTCCACCAGAACGTAAGCCAAAAGGAAAGTAACTAAAAGTGATCATTAAGGTTATACCTATGCCAGAAAGCAAAGGACGATCGCCAACAGCAGAAGAGATCGATCAAACGGATGAAGTTTTTTTCGGTTCTAAGCCGTACACTCAAGCGACCGGAAACGAGCATGTAGAGGATTGGGAGGGTCCCAACGGAGGGTTCGGAAGCCCGGGCAGGAGAGTTCGCCCCAGTGGTCATGGTCCCTATAGAGATGAACCTCCCGATATCCATCATTAATTGTGGCTTTAGCTTAAGGGGAATAGGATTAGAAGTACTTCGCACAATATATCTTTTACGAAGTTACTATATAGCTAAATACTGAACTTTCAGCCCGCGCCTCTGGTTCACCTTCGGTGCTTATTGTGTCCATATAGTCTCTCTGTGTTGACTCTGATATATCTTTTACTCCCTCTCGAGCCTAGGGTATTAAAATTATTTTTTATAACAATTAGTAGGAAAACTTGGAATTTCTCACTCCCCTCTCTACTATTGTTTAAATTTAAATATGTTGTCTAATATAATAACTTAAAAACCCTCCAGCTCGGAGGGTTTTTAAATAGAATACCTGAGGTTCTTTAGACCATTGGCTTTGGTCCGCCCATGCACCAAGCACATTCTTTCTTGTGTCCTAGTACAAGCCAGAGTGCTGAGAGCCCTACAAGGACATATACAGCCCATTCCACCATTGGCCATGTACCAAGGAGCATGTTTACGACATTCCAGTCACTACCCATAAAGCCTCCCAATCCTACAAGGCCCCAATTAAGACCGCCTACTACGAGGAGTAGGAACGCAACGATATGTAAATACTTCATAAAAAATTAGCTTATAGCTTTCAGCTTTTAACTGTCAGCTTATTAATTAAAACCTTTATCTGATAATAAAGCTCGACATATACATTGAACACCCAAAACACCTCTTGCAAGCGCCTTATGGTTCTTGGTGTGGATTGTTTCTTCAATTAGCCACTAGGGTTTAGGGTGTGGGGGTATAGGGTTTTCATCTGAACGGGCATTTTCCTACCCACTAGACCCTAAACGCTAGCCCCTAGTTAAAGGTATTTCATCGGATTCAAATAGGCCTCTGTAGGAGCGACGGGCATATAGGCACCACCGCATTTGGTTATTGATTTCACATCACCAAGCTTGATGATTTTAACGGCACTTGCCACATACACACTGAAATGGAGATGTGGTCCGGTGGCATACCCTGTCTTACCGCTGTACCCAAGCAGGCTCCCCGTACCTACTGTAGAGCCTTTAGAGACACTAATGACTGATAAGTGTGAATATAGGGTGCCTAGGCCGTTGTTGTGGCGTATATATACCCATTTGCCGTATGAATAGCATCCAGGGAAAAGGTCGGTGTTGCCAGTATCTACAACGACTCCTCCAAGAGCCGAAACAATCGGCGTTCCTTCAGGTGCACCAAAGTCTACCCCGTTATGGCCTTTGCCGTTATATGCACCACTTTGGGCGAATGCAGTATTGCCAAAATATTGCGTAAGACAATATATATTTTTGAATGTGTTGGCACGATCTCTACAACGAAGCATAAAAGCACCATCAAGTGGAAATGATAAAACTCCGCTACCTGCTTTTGGAATACTGGTTGGATCAAGTGTGTACTTCAGACTTGCTTCGTAATCATTAAGTTGTTTTTCAAATTGAGCTTTTGCGGCTTGTTTATCTGCAAGTAGTTTTTGGAATGCGGATTCCTTATTTTTTGTCTGTGAAAGTAGTGTGGCCTGTTCGTTGCGGTTTTGATCAAGAAGTATTTTTTGATCAGAAAGTTGTTTCTTTAAAGAAAGGAGTTTTATTTTTTCTTTCTCTGTAGCAGAGTAGTCTACTGTGAGAGATTCTTTTGTAGTTTGAAGGTCAATAACTTCATTTCTGAGAGCGCCGCTGAGTTGTTCTACACGATCTACTTCTTGCCACGCCTCAATCATCCTATCTGCGCTCAGGAGTTGTTCAACTATCGTGGTTTCACCCATCTGGTAGAGAGCTTGGAAAGATTGCTCCATTGTCTTCTTGGAAGTTTCTATGCGTTTTGCTTTATCATCAATAGCTCCACCGAGGCGTTTGAGTTGTAGTGTTGCCGAAGCAATTTTATTTTCTGTAACTGAAATAGTTGCTCCTATTTTTTTCCTAGAAACATCAATCCTGTTTACTTCTCCTTGCAGTGTTGTTTTTTCTCCGGCTATTTGATAGAGCGTGCTTTCGTACTGTGCAATTTCTTTTTCCAATGCTGCGATTTTGGCATTTTGTTCAGCTATTTTTTCTTGGATGTCTGAGGTGGTGTCACCAAAAACTATCGTAGGTGAAGTTTGAGAAAATCCTAGAATTCCAAAAAACAAAAAAAGTCCGATAAAAACCGATACAAAAGAAACGGAATCCTTAAATGGAGGTATCCATTTCATTGTTATCCGAGGGCACGAATAGCGTCTTCAATGCGGGTTATTGTTTCTTTCTTACCTATGACACCCGCAATGGTAAATGGGTCAGGGGATTTACCTCTACCTGAAAGCGTAAACCTGAACGGCCACAGCACGAGTCCCCTGCCCTTTTCTTCAGCGTATGGCCAAACAACCTCTTTAATTTTTTGATCATGCCATTCAGAATCGTTTAAGGTATTTAAGAGTGACTTAACTTGTTTCAAGCGTGTTGCAGTTCTTTGTTTATCCGTATCATCTTTTGGCAATAGTCCTGATACTGGGTATGTGGGTGCCTCTGCGTAAAAGGAAAATTCTCCCGCTTCATCCATGTCTTTTAATTCAGAGAAGGTTTGTATGCGTTCACGCATAAGAGGAACAAGACTTTCAAGAAGATTCTTTTTATTGAGTGCGGTATACGTTTCCTTTGAAAGAAACAGAGAGGCGTGCTTCAAAAATTCATCAGAAGATAATTTTAGAATGTGTTCTCTATTAAACCATTTGAGCTTCATCTCATTGAAGGCTCCCCCACTCTTTTGGATTTGATCCACACTGAACCGCTGTATTAATTCGTCTTTTGAAAAAATTTCCTCATCGGTTCCTGGATTCCACCCAATGAGTGCGAGATAATTCACCATAGCACTTGGAAGATAGCCTTCAGTTTTGTACTCAAGAACATCTTTTGCGCCGTCTCGTTTCCCTAATTTTTTAGTGCGATCGTCACGAAGTATGGCAGGGAGCGTTACAAAAACAGGCGCTGGAACACCAAGGGCATCGTACAAACTCAGAAATCGTGGCGTTGAAGAGATGAACTCGTCTGCACGGAAAATATGAGTAACACCCATGAGGTGATCGTCGACGATGTGCGCGAAGTTGTATGTCGGATACCCGTCGCCTTTCATGAGAATGAAATCATCAAGAGCTTCTTCACCTGCTTCAAGTTCACCTCGAACAGCATCGTTCCATTTGTATCTTTTTATTTCAGGTACCTTAAAACGAAGAGGCGCCTTCCCATCCCATACAGAAAATGTTTCAGGGCGATGGTCTCGAAATAAAAATGGTCGCTTCTCAGCCTTCGCTGCTTCTCTGAACGTGGTTATTTCATCATGAGTGTACGGGTCGGGGTACGCATGGCCAGCGTCCATGAGCTTCTGTGCGAATGCTCTATATGAGTCCATTCTCTCTGATTGAATGCAAGAACCGAAGGGCCCTGGTTTATCAGGGCCGTATTCCCAGTCAATACCAAGCCACGAAAGAGAATCTTGAATATGCTGAATAGAGCCTTCTATTGCTCGAGCTTGATCAGTATCCTCAATACGGAGTATTAGCGTGCCTTCGTTTTTCTTGGCAAAAAGATAAGCAAATAGTGCCGTACGGACACCGCCGATATGCATAAAGCCTGTGGGACTGGGAGCGAAACGAGTAATTACTTTCATAAGTCTTAGTGTATAGGTTACAGTCTAACGAGTCGAGGGGAAAGAGGCTGCTAACTCTTTTTCGAGCGAGTGCTGACGGAAAATCATTCTATGGTTTACAGTCTAACGAAGCGCAAGGGAAAGGTCATTATTGCCCTTCTTTGAGCGAGTGACGGCTGAAAAGTCTCTTTACAGGTTTTAGGTGTCAGTTTTTTGGGTTTGTAACTGTATAGTATAATTTAACGATCGTTAAATTATACTATACAGCTCTCTCATCTCTTTGTTTAATTTAAGAAATTAAAAAGGTGATACGTGGAATGTAGAGAGTAGACGATACCCTATTGGATCCATAGGGACCATAGAAGTTCGAACTTAAAAGCTGACAGCTGGAACCTGAAAGCTCGAAGTTTGAAGCTTTTTAATTCTCATGCTCTAGAGCAGTATCCAGAATTATTTGCGCAATTGCTTTTGCTGAATCTGGTTTTGCAAATTTTCCCGCTGCCTCTGCCATGTCGTTGCGTGCTTTTGGATTAGTAAAAAGGCGTTCTATTTCTGAAAGTAGTAGGTGGGGGGTAAGGTTTTGTTGCTCCATAACAATTGCGGCACCTGAGCGAGCATATGCGAAAGCATTTGAACGCTGATCGCGACTTACCTCTTCAGGTATAGGGATAAGAATTGAGGCTTTCTTCCACGAAGCAACCTCCGCAATAGAGCCTGACCCTGCGCGAGTGATTACAAGATCAGTTGCCCCTGCAGCCATCTTTAATGCAAGAGTTGAAAGGTATCCGTACGGTTTATAGCGGTATCGTTTTTCATTTTTCCCTAAAATGACATGGGCTGTTTCAGCAACAGATTTAATATGTACCTGCCCTGCCTGATGTATGACTTGGAAATGATCAATAAGTTCTGGCAGTGCCTCGAGGATAGTGTTGTTAAGCTTCTCTGCCCCAAGTGAACCGCCAAGAAAAAGAAGTACGGGAACATTGCGTTCAAGCTCTAAAAACTCTTGCGCTCCTTCTCGGGCAGGATTTCTAAGTTCAGTGCGTACAGGATTGCCAACGAGAGCTACTTTTGGTCGAAACTTTTCTGGAAAATAATCGTATGCTTCTTCGTATGAAATACCGATCTGTTTTGCAAAAGGTAGAGCAAGGATAGTGGCGCGCCCTGGTATTGCATCGGAATCATGTGCAATTACGGGGATGCGAAGCCACTTTGCGGCAAGAAGTGTTGGCACGCTTCCGTATCCTCCTTTTGAAAAAACAACATCAGGAAATATTTGGTAGAGAGCAAGAGTTGTTTGGAGTATCCCCCACCCTGTTTTAAAGAAATCAAAAAAATTGAGAATTGAAAAATAGCGACGCATTTTCCCTGCGGGTGTTTGTACGAAGGTAATGTTGTTTTCGTACAGTGCCCGTTCATCAAACGCCGTGGGTCCAAAAAAGTAGAGTTGAGGATCGAGAAGTTTTCTCTCTTTTACGATTTCATGAATTGCTTCAGCAACAGCAATAACTGGGTAAAAATGACCTCCAGTTCCGCCCCCAGTAAAAACAATTTTCATCCCGTTAGAAATAGGACGCGAACGCCTATGCGCCAGCGCCTATCTGACCTAAGTGAGTAATGTTCAACTGCGACATAGAAATGCTCTCCAAGATGCGTCCGCGATTTCTAACGGGATTCATATAGATTCAGTATAAGTCCAGTAATGCATATGAGCTAGGAGTAACGGTTGGGTAATTAGTGACATTGTTACTTTGTTATTGAACGAGAGATTGACAGCAAAATTCCTGCAGCTCCGAGGGACACCAAGAGTGCAGTGCCTCCATGACTTACAAACACAAGCGGGAGTCCTGAAAGTGGCAGGAGAGCAAGCATTGCACCGATATTTAAAAATGATTGCGCTGTAATGAGCACCACAATACCCACGGCAACCAATCCTCCAAACACATCTGGCGTTCTAGCGGCAACCCAGAGACCTCGAAGGGCAAAGGTAATATACACAAGTATAAGTGCGAATCCCCCAACAAAACCAAATTCTTCGGCAAAGACTGAGAATATTGAATCTGAAATAGGTTCTGGTAATTTCCCAAATTTTTGGATACTTTGTCCAAAGCCACGACCGAATGTGCCTCCTGCGCCAACGGCAAGGAGGGATTGCTGTACTTGATAACTAGATCCTCGAGGATCCGAGGTCGGATGTAGGAATGTGGTAAGTCGATTCGCTAAGTAAGGACGGAAAGAAACCAAAATAACCAAAAGACAGATCCCTGTGCCAGCCAGAATTGCCAAATGTTTAATACGAGCGCCTGCAGCCATAAACATGGCGCCACCAGCAACTGCAATAATAACAAAGGTGTCTGTGTCAGGTTGAGCAAGAAGTGTAGCCCCAGTTATTGCAGTAATAATTCCGAATGGTATGAGACCTTGACCAATAGTATTTATTTTTGATTTTGTATTTGAAAACCAAGTAGCAAGATACAAAATATAGGCAATTTTTAAAAACTCTGAAGGTTGCAGTGTAATGGGTCCAATATGTATCCAACGCGTAGCGCCGTTCAGTGTAAGACCAAGGTGTGGAATAAATACAAGAAGCGTGAGTACGACGGATGCGCCAAAAATATGCAAAGAAAAACGTTTCCATACGCGATACGGAACTGCTAAACAGAAGAAAAATGCAATAAGTCCCCCGCCGAGCCCAAAGATTAGCTGACTACGTGCCACACTTGAAAATTTGGCACCATCGTACGCGAGTAATCCTAAAGAGGCTGAAAGGAAAATAAATAAACCACTGACTACGAGAGTCGCAACTGTCATTAGAAGTATCCGGTCTGGATGTTGGCGTGCCGGTTTTCTCATAGGGTGTTAGCTGAGAAGCGCGAGAGAAACACCGAGAATCGCAAAAATAATAGAAAGAATCCAGTAGCGCATGGTGACCTTAGATCCTGGCCAGCCTATTGCTTCAAAGTGATGGTGGAGTGGGGCAATTTTAAAAACCTTTTTCTTAAAAACCTTTTTTGAGAACACCTGAATAATATTTGAAAGTACTGTTACGACAAGTAAGAATGCAATAATTGGCAGCGCGGGAAGTCCCCTACCTTCACCGAGGGTATCGGTCATAAATGCAATAGCGGCAACAGTGAGTGTTAAACCCATTGTGCCGGTTTCTGTCATCCAAAATCGCGCCGGAGGTACATTGAACCAGAGAAAAGCGAGGAGCGCTCCAACGATCGTTGCACAAAATGCCGCTAGGTCTATTTGGTTTTGGTGAAATGCAATAAAGGCGTATGCAGTGAAGATGGATGCAAACACAGCTCCAGATAGGCCGTCAATTCCATCAATAACGCCTGAGGCATAGAGAAAGAGAGAAACTAACATAAAAAATGGAATGACAACCCATCCTATATACAGAGGATCGCCAAACGGCATACTGATAGAGGTTATGTCGAGTTTTGCATAGAACCACGAGCCAATACAAAAGGAAAGTACTGCAACGAACAAAAGTCGAATTCTCAGTGGAATACCCTTCTCGCCGTTGCGGTCAACAACATCGAGGATGTCGTTGATGAGACCTACTAATGAGCCGAGAATTAGAGTTGTGAAAGGTATCCATGTTTGAGACCGTGAAAGAAAGAGAAGTTTTGTGGTTGATGAGTTTGGAAAAATATATTGAAGAGCCCAAAGTAGAGCGATAGTAAGAATAACTGATGCCCACACAAGAATACCTCCCATGCGTGGAGTTTTTGTTTCAGTTTCTCCGTGGAGTCTCTCGAATTCCACAGCCACCTGCCCGTCGAGAGTTCTTTTGCCGGGTTGCTTTTTCCATACGCGGTATTTATAAAGGTAGTGCGTAAGAAGTGGAGCAATGGCAATGCCTACCCAGAAAGCAATTACGGATGGGACAAAAACTTTAAGAAGGTCAATAATCATAGTATTTGTGTCGAGTGATTCATTTTACTATACGGAGCCTAAACAGGGTTCTTTTTATTGATTTGTATTGCAGATAAGAGAGCGGCGCATGCTTGTTTTCAGTGCGTTTGTTAAGGCAACCATATCAGCATCTCGCCCTTCTCTTGTTGAACCCAAGATAACCGCAACCACCGCGTGGCCTGGTAGTGGTTCAAAAGTTACCGCTAAGTTTCCTCCAGCAATGTCTGTAAAGCCTGTTTTAGAACCAATCGCTCCAGGAAGAAGTGATATGACAGAGCTAGTATTTGTTCCTCGATGTTTTGTATTATCAAGCGATAAAAAAGTATCCCTAACTACCGTTGTGCCCTCAACGAGGCGTGGTTTTGTTTCAACAATATGGGCAAATAATTTTCCAATGTCACGAGCAGACCCGAAGGCTCCAGCAGAATTTTCTGAGATATCAAGACCGGTGTCATCAGCAAAAAATGTTTGAGACATTCCGAGAGATACCGCTTTTTGATTCATGTATTGTATAAACATTTCGGGTGACCCGTTTTTCTTTTTTTCTGTAGAAAGAGCAAGCGCATGAGCTCCATCGTTTGAAGAAGTTAGAAGCGTAAAATCTATTAGATTTTTTACTCGCCACTTTTCTCCAACGGTCAATCCCGAGTCCCCTTCTGGTGTAAGGGCATCTTTTGATATTGTGACAGTATCATCATCTTCTAGTACATCAGACGCAACGAGTGCGGTCATAAGTTTTGTGAGTGAAGCCAGAGGTAGTTGAATATCAGCATTTTTTTCATACAAAACTTTCCCCGTGTCTAGATCTTGTGCGTATGCAGCTTTCCCCGTCAAAGAAAGTTGCGGAGAGAGGTTTGCACAAAACACTGATGCAGAAACTGTCGCGGGTGAATTCTCTTTAAAGACAAGTGGCCACGCCGAAAGAGCAATGGTTCCACCCAAGAGCACGGTGCTCAATAGCAATAAATTTAGGCGCGTGTTTGGGTTCATAGTGCTGGAGTGTTTTCTTCTGGTGGGGTTTCTTCGCGTCCAGCAAATACTCCATCAATAGCTGATCGTGTTTCTGTATATCCCGGAATATCAGCGAGTGTGGCAACACCTAAGTATGCAGGTAGCTCTGCGGTAGCTCGATACAAAAAACTTCGTTTGTCACTAGTATTTTCTACTCGCTCTATTAATCCTCGAATGAGGAGTGAGCGAAGTATCGAGGAGCAGTTAACGCCTCGGACATACTCAATATCGGATCTTGAAATAGGTCCTCGGAAAATCACTATACTAATAGTCTCTAAGCCTGCCTTACCAAGCGGGCCTTCCAGTTCTTCTCGGCGCATCTTTTCAATGAGTTCATGTGTTTCTGATGCAGTTGCTAGGGCTACTGTCTCACCTTCGCGTACCACACGCACCCCTCGTCCTTCCAAGGCCATAGCAAGACTTGTAATACCAATCTCTGTTTCTTCTTTTGAAAGCCCGATGTGGAAGGAGAGTTCTTTAACTGTAATTGCACCACCGCGGAAAAAAAGTGCGGCTTCTATTTCTACTTCAATTGGAGGTTTTTGTGTCATATTAAAATCGTGGAGTTTTTGCATTACCGTTATACGCGATAGCGATTTCACCGAAGGTTTGCTCTTGCTCTACTAGTACTAATCCTCGTTTGAAAAGCTCAAGCATAGCAAGAAAGCTTACCACTACCTCCCGTTTGTTTACTGCATGTGTGCCTGCAAAATCTCGGAAGGTCATTTGTATTGCGCGTTCAATTCGTCCTGATAATCGATCTATCATTTCCTCAAGAGAAATAACCGATTTTACTGCCACTTCGTCTCGTTCAATTTCTTTTGGTGCACTTGCTAAAACACGCTCGGTAGCTTCTTGTATGCTTTGAAGCGAGAAATCGTTTGATGGTGTAAAAAGGGGTTCGATATTTCGAGAGCCAGTACCAAAAAACATCCTAGAATGTAGAGTGCTTATTTCTTTGGCGGTGTCTCGAAATATTTTGTACAGTGCCAAACGAAATTCCAAATCTTTAACATCCCCCTCCTCTTCTTTAGTAAGGGAAAGTACTGGAAGTAGTGAACGAGATTTTAGGAGAAGTAATGTTGCTGCAACAAGGATGAAATGAGCTGCCTGCCCCATTGGGAATGCGACTTGGCGTTGAATATATCCTAAAAAATCATCGGCGACGCTTGAGAGTGAAATATCTGAGATGAGGAGCTTCCGCTCTTCAATGAGATTCAAAAGTAGCTCCAACGGACCTTCAAATTGGGGTGTTTTGATGCTAAAGCTTGTTTCCATCCCGTTAGAAATAGGACGCGAACGCCTGTGCGCCCCCGCCTATTTTGACTATATATGTAATATTTGACTGTGACATGCTGACTTTTATCGATATGCGCCCGCGATTTCTAACGGGATCCACGGAGTAACTATATCATGCAAGAAATAGGGCTTTTAAAACTGTATAAGTCCCTAAGTAGAGCTCCGCATTCATTTTTGTTTTAGAAATACTACGGATATACTATCTGTATGAAAATAGATTTCACTGAACCTAAAGGCGCTGTGTTTATTGACCTTATTGCTGGTGATGTCACCAGAGTGGTTGAAGACGCGCACGGTGTTGTTGTATTAAAAATAGGCATTGGGAAAGTTGAGGAAATAACTCGTCGGAAACTTGTAACCATTTCACGAAAAGTTATACGCACTGCCAATGAACACCGATTTACTGCCCTCTCTATCCCCTTCTCCGATTTTCAATTTGCAGGAACAAAGGACATTTCTGACCATGAGCTTGGGCGTATTCTTGCGGAAAATTTTGAAATGGCAAATTACGAGTTTCGGAAATACAAAACTCCACCCAAGGAAGGCTTTCCGACAATACAATCAATCTATATTCAAGGAGCAACGACAGATGCCAAGAAAGGCTTTAAAGAAGGGCAAATTATTGCTTCAGAAATCAACTACTGCCGTGATCTTGCAAACACACCAGGCGGTGACATGACGCCTACTATTCTTGCCAATAGCGCCAAACATCAACTTAAAGACACCTCTGCAACGGTTACCGTTCTTTCTGTTGCTGAAATTAAAAAGCTTAAAATGGGTCTCATTTTAGGCGTCGATAAAGGCTCCATAGAACCCGCAAAATTTATTATCGTTGAGTACTGGGGTGCTGGAAAAACAAGTAAGGAGAAGCCAATCGTACTTGTAGGTAAAGGAATTACCTTTGACACCGGGGGGATCAATTTGAAGCCATCTGACGCTTTGATGGGTATGAACCACGATATGGCAGGCGGTGCTTCGGTTATTGCCACAGTCGCCATTGTTGCAAAGCTAAAGCTCAAAAAGAATGTTATTGCCCTCGTTCCCGCTGTTGAAAATGCAGTTTCAGGTTCCGCCTATCGCCCAGGCGACATACTCCGCGCCATGAATGGAAAAACGGTTGAGATACTCAATACCGATGCCGAAGGCAGACTTATTCTTGGTGACGCCCTTACCTACGCTGAACGATACAATCCACGGCTCGTTATTGATGTGGCAACGCTCACTGGTGCTGCTCTTGTGGCGCTTGGTAAACGCGCATCGGCTATTATGACAAGAACGCAATCGTTAGAAAATCTCCTTCGCGATCTCGGAGAAAAATCGGGAGAATATGTATGGCCACTCCCCCTTTGGAAAGAGTATGAGGCAGAAGTTAGAGGTATTCATGCTGACCTTGCGAATGCCACGGTTGGGAGACCAGGAGGAGGAACAATTAATGGTGGGATATTCTTAGCGCAATTTGCCGAAAAGTTTCCACAATGGGCACATATCGATATTGCCCCTCGTATGGAATCTATTCCTGACGACATGCTCGCAAAAGGCGCAACTGGTACACCTGTTCGCCTCTTGGTGCGCCTCATTGAAGCTTTCTAAATCCACGCCACCTCGTTCGCTTTTTTATAGTATGTGTTTACAGTTCACGGTCTTTATTTGATTGCACCAACCGTAATTCTGTCCAGTGAGTGATATGATATATCAAATCACTCGACAGGAAGGAAGGAAGAGATTTTCAAAAAGATTTTACTCAACTACGAAGTAGAGAGACTGATATGATATATCAAATCACTCCTTCTTCTTTAGTTTGTCAGCGATATTAAAAAGTAGAAAATGGAGTGGATATTTTCGTTTCAAGTTTTGCCAATTCTTTTTTGATTCAGTTTTCTTAAGTCGTTCATCAAAAGCACGGTTCATACCGGTAATCGCCTTTTCATATCCCGGCATTTGATCTTGGAGCCAACGCTCCACCTTTCCTACAGTGTCTAAGCCAACCCCCATCTCTTCTGAGATTGTTCGACTACTCTGCCCTTCAAGAAGACCTTGTGCAATAAGAATGCGTCTACCAAGCATGATACGCTCGCTCTCGGTTAAGAGGTCCTTTAGGAATGCCTTCATGGCATCTCTACCTTTAAGAGAGCCCGCGGATGTATAGAGAGCATCAAGAATTTTAATTCTGTCCGCATTGTCTAAGTTTTTTGCCTGCACTTTCATATGTGTCTACAGATACTGATATGATATATCATATCAGGTTTCTTGTAATGATTTGATATATCATATCACTCTTGATGCCACCTGTAACCACTGGGGTTTCCAGTTACATCGTTGTAGGGTCGATTTGGTTTAAAGATGAATCTATGCGGTTCATGTCTCGAGGGAACATTGTTGCTTCGCGGATGTTTTCAAGCCCTAAAATCTGCATAGTCATACGCTCTGCACCAAATGCAAAACCTCCTTCGGGTGGTACTCCGTAACGAAATGCTTCAAGAAACATACTTATTTTTTCTGGATCCATCCCCCATTCCTTCACATGTTGCATGAGTTGTTTATAGTCATTGATACGGCGTCCGCCTGAAAGCCATTCACGTCCACGACAGAGCAGGTCTACCCCTTCATTGAACTCAGGATTTTCAGGATTTGGATATACATAGAAAGGTTTTTGCTTTGTTGGATAACCATACACATACACAAAGTCAGAACCGGTTTCTTTTTTAACAATATCGCAGAGGATTCGTTCATCTTCCGCGTTCAAATCTTTGTCGCCACGCACATCTCGTCCATTGGATGTAAATATTTTTTCCTGCGCTTCAGTGAGGGTCATTGTTGGTGTGTGTTCAAGTAATACCGGTAGTTCTGCTTTGAGGTGTTCAAGTTCCACACTGCATTGAATGGCTAGTTGCTGCAAAATAAAACGCACTGTGTTTTCAGACATATCGCGTATGTCCTCCCACGATTTAATGAATGCCCACTCAGCATCGAGAGAAACCACTTCGGTGAGGTGGCGAGTAGTAGCAGATGGTTCTGCGCGGAATATTTTGTTTACGGAAAAGACACGCTCAAACGCAGACATGACAATTTGCTTGTACAGCTGTGGCGACTGGGAGAGATATGCTTTTTTATCAAAGTATTGAACCTCAAATACCTCTGCCCCGCCCTCAGCGGTTGCAGGAGTAATTGATGGGGCTTGGAACTCAAGGAAATCTTGCGACTTCATGTATTCACGGAACGAGTCAATGATGACTGCCTGAATTTTAAAAATTGCTTGATTACGTGAGTGGCGGAGCGTAAGTGCTCGGTGGTCAAGTTCAGTAGTGAGATCGAGGTTATAGCCTGATTCAGACATATCAAACGGCAGTGACTCTGCCTCAGCGAGAACCTTTATTTCAAGTACTTCAAGTTCAATAGCGCCATTTTGTACTTTCTCATTTACATTTTTTGGCGGTCGGGCGTTCACTTTTGCAGTTACCTCCACCACATATTCATGACGCAAGGTTTTCGCAGTTTCTAGCGCAGAACTTGCAGGTAGAACAACGCCTTGCACTTTGCCTGAGCGGTCGCGGAAATCGAAGAAAATCATCTTACCTTGATCGCGACGAACATCTACCCAACCTTGGATGGTAACCTCTTTCCCTGCACAGTCTGGCAAGTCTTTTATTAGTGTTCTCGTTATCATAAAAATATGCAAGTGATTTGATATATCATATCAGTTTCTAATTTCTAAAGGGTCACTCCTATTTTTTTGCGCACATCTATCATTTTTGCGCTTGCGATAGTTCGAGCTCTTTCTCCCCCTTCTTTTATAACAAGTTTTACTTCTTCATCTGACAATGAGTCTCGCCTTTCTCGCATTGGAGCAACTACGGATTCAATATCGACAATCAAAGCTTCTTTAAGGGCTTTGTAGTTCTTTTTGTTAGTTTCATACAAAGACGCAAGTTCAGCTTCACTTCTGAAGAGTGTATGAATGGCATATACATTTTCTGGGCGATCTCCTCCAGAATCAGTGACGATACCCATCACCGCTTTAGTTATTTCTTCCTTTGAGCCGAACAACGGGATGACATTGCCATAGCTTTTAGACATTTTTGCGCCGTCAATACCAGGCACAACCCCTACGCCCTTGAGGATCTGCTCTTTAGGTTCTTTAAATGTTTCTCCAAATGCAATATTGAATTTGTTTGCAGCCTCGCGTGTGTATTCAATGTGCTGACGCTGATCTTCTCCTACGGGCACTATTTCGGTGTCATACAAGAGTATGTCAGCAGCCATAAGCATGGGGTAGGTAAAAAGTCCTGCATTCGCTTCAAGTCCTTTTCCCACCTTATCCTTGTATGCATGGCCTTGCATGAGAAATGGCACGGTTACAAGGCAGTCAAATATCCACGCAAGTTCAGTGTGCTCTGGTACATCAGATTGCTTAAAAATAATTGCTTTCGAAGAATCGATCCCAACCGCAAGATAATCTTTAGCAACATCAAGTATGTTTCTTTTGAGTTCAGTTGGGTTTTTAAGAGAGGTCAATGCGTGGTAATCAACAATCATGAGCGAACTATCGTACTGTTCATATATATCAAAAAATGGTTTGAGTGCACCAAAATAGTTCCCAATGTGAAGAGCCCCTGATGGCTGAAGTCCCGTTAAAAGCCGTTTTTTTATCATGATAGATGTTTAAGCTGAAACCTAAAACCTGCTTGATCCCTTCGAATCCGACGGGGCGTCGCCTGAAAGCTGAACTGTGACATGCTGTCAATAATAGCAGAAAATGATCTAATTTTCAGACCCCCCCATTCAAAATAAAAGACCCTTTTGGGGTCTTTTGTTAGCAGGTAGTGTGTTTGGTTATTTTGAAGCCTTCTTAGCTTTGACTGATTTCTTAGCTGAACCAGCTTTTTTTGGCGCTGATTTCTTTGTTGCCTTATGTGCCTTTTGAATATGACTCCATGAACTTTTCAATTCACGAGCAACCTTGCTTACTTCATCTGCCGTTGAGTCTTTCATTGAAGCGTAACGCTTCATTACTTCGTCAACGATACGCAAGTACACAGCGCGATCAATAGCTGCCATCTTTTCTACAGCCTCCATTACTTCAGCACGAGCTTTCAACATCCAACTTTTTGCCATTTTGCGATGTTTTGCTGAATTTTTTGCACCATAAAGCCAATATGCTCCTATCGCTGCGGCAGCTGCTGCTGTAACGCCTGCAGCAATGCCTACTTTCATTCCTAGATTATTTTTTTGTTCCATTGCTGTTTTATTATTTTAATATTTTTCTATTATATCACATCAACTTTTTCAGTTTTCTTTTTCTTAGGACGAGGGATCCAGCTTGCTATAAAGGCAAGAATCATGTCAGCAATTGAGCCTACCTTAGTGCCCTTACGCTTCAAATCAGCACGCAATGTTTCAAAATCAACTTCGAGTTTATCTGCGGCAGTTTTGGCTTTTGCTGATATTTCACGCACATCTCGGAGTATTTGAATTACATACCAAGAGGCAACAAGAAAGGCACCTGTAGCGAGAACCACCGCAACTGCGGTAATAAAAAAGAATATATCCGCATGAATGAGAGTGTTCATGGCTATAGTATAGCCTGCCCAAAACTAGCCAAGCAATGGGAGTTCTATAATGAAAGTTGAGCCTTTATTTGCACCTTCAGACTCTGCCCAAATCTTTCCGCCGTGAGCCTCTACGTGAGCCTTCGTGACAAAAAGTCCCACACCAGTTGAAGCAGGGTTAATACGCTTTGAATCCTCACCTGGTCTAAAGAGCTGAAAGAGGTTCTTAAGAGTATCTTCCGTCATACCAACCCCAGTGTCTTTGAGGCTGATGCGAGCAACTGCACCGATGCGCTTTACACTCAGATTCATCTCCCCTGTTGGTGTGTACTTAATGGTGTTGTCTAAAAGATTATTTAAGACTTCATTCATTTTTGAGACATCGATTTTTGCTTTTATACCATCAAGGACTGGGTCGTAGGTGGCGCTTAACTTAAGACCTTTCTTTTCTGCATTTGGAGTGAACGCCATCACTGCGTTTTTTATAAGGGGCACAAGCTCAATATCAACAAAATCGTATTTCATCCTCCCCTGCTCAATACGCGATACATCGAGGTATGTTTCTACTGACTTTGCCATGTCCGTCGCTCGGTCAAACACCTGCTGGAGCCCTTCCTGTCCGGCCGGAGCGAGCTTGCCGTATGAACCATCAAGAAGAAGCGAAATGAAGTTTCGAATAATAGTGAGTGGTGCACGAAGGTCGTGTGAAGCCATTGAAAGAAATTGTGACTTAAGTCTATCGAGTTCTTTAAGTTTATCGTTTGCTACTCGCAAATCAGCTGCAAGTATTTCAATATGCTCTCGCTGCTCGACTTCTTTTGTTACGCCTCGAATTAGTAGTATTCCAAAAGACAGAACAAGGAGAAATTCGCTTATGCGAAAAATTAATAAATGTGTTTCCTTTGAAAAAATTATTTCACCAAAAATTACCACCGCTAAAAAAGCCGTCAAAATCGCAACCGCCGCAGCTTTGGCATTTAAAAATTTATACCGTAGTAATGCCAACGATGCTCCAAATATAAAAGGAAATATAAATAGAGCTCCAAACTTAAGAAACGAAGGATTGTCAAAGAATGCCGGGAGTATAAAGTTAAAGGTAATGAGGAGCGCGAAGGTAATAACAATGCCCGCAAGTATGATGTACATTGGCGTACGCTCCTGCGTTTTAGTTTGTCTAAATTTTGAAATAAAACGCATCAAGCCTCCCGCAAGACAGAGGAACACAAATATCCCAAAAATGACTATCCCTGGACCATTTATGATAGTTGAGATAGATCCATCTGGGGTAAGGGTGCCTATACGTGCAAATACAAGTGGAGATAAATTTAAAATTGAAATACCGAAGGCACACAGAAATAACCAGATTTGAGTCGTTTTCTTAAATGGTATTTTATGTTCTGGAAAAGTAGAAAGGAATAAAAAAAGACTAAATACAAACCACGCAGCGCTCGTAATTACTCCTCGAATAATCCAAAAAGCGGTATCAGCATTTTGTGTTTGATAAAAAAGATAGTTGAGTACACTCCACACTATTGAAGTGAAGCAGAAAAATAAAAAGATTGTATTTGAGTTACTTTTTGTATTGGAAAAATACACAACTGCACCCAACACAGCCATGAAGGCAATGACAACGCCGACTGTCAAAAGTTCTAAATTAACAAATGCCGATAAAGAAAAAACCATCACCTTACACTATAACAGGAGGCAGGCGTCGAGAGCGGGCAGTGGGAGGTTTGCTGTGTCCAAGCCGCATGAGAAATGCTAGGTGTGAGTGTGTAGGGACATCAAACGCATTAAATACCTTTTGATACGAATCAAGAATTTGTTTTCCAAAGCTTTTTGGAATAGGCGTTAGGTCATTAACTTCAGCGCGATGTGCTAAAAACATCAAACCAGTTACGGGCTGCACAGCAATACCTAATGCCGTTGCTTCGAGCCATACTTGCTGCATCAGTTCACCAACCTGGACATATGTTTCAGGAGTTCTTTCGTTGATAAATATGCCACCATACGTTGCAGAGTCGCGATATACACTAGCCATTTGAGCGGCTATCTTTTTAGATAAACCAATAGACCTGTTGAGTGTGCTCGTTACTTTCCAGTGTTTAAGAATGCGCATTGCCAACTGTGCAGGAGGTGGCAACTCTAGCGACTTAATGTAAAGACCTTCTATACCGGATTCATTATCTTTTTTGTTCCATAAAATATCTTTAAAAAACAAGTGATGTAGTTCGGGAACCTGCAGAGCTATATCTTCCATCGTAGCAAGTGCTTTCCCTACTCCCTTTTTATCAACGGCGTCTTTTGAAAATACAAACGATATGTTTGGCGAAATGCCGCGCGTACTTAACAGTATGGTTTTCTTATCAGATTCTGAAAGGGGTTTTTTTGAATAGTGTTTTCGATTGCAACCACGTTTTGATATTGTTTCATAAAGCGTACTTACAGTCTCTTTTGTTTTAGAAAATACAACTTCCGCTACACAGTTATTTTTTTCTGGAAAATATTTTACTGATATAGCGAGAGCTTGGGATGCTGCAATGATGCGTATATTTTGTATTAGAGCACCATGAGCAACGTAGGAACCTGTTTGTTGGTAATTTAAAATAGGATTATCTTTTCCTGGTATATTCCAAATTCGAATTGTGTTTTCTGAAAGAATAGAAAACTTCCAAGGTTGTGAATTGTCACCCGACGGAGCAAAAACAGCGTGAGCGAGTATCTCCTCTAGCGTTTTCCTTTCTATCATATCGTCTAGCTATTACTAAAGAGCTTCTCTAAGTTGACGTCTATTTTTCCTGAACGAATAGGAAGTCCGAGAACAATTTGTTTTACCGCAAAAGCAACTACCACACCAGAAAGAGTCGCCGCATCACCTAATTGTGGCCACGAATAAAGAGTTTTTCCGACTTCAGCGAGAGAAGACATCATACGAGGCACTATCATCTCTGCTCCTGCTATTTTTGTTGCAAGTCTCGGTAACTCTTCTGGGGAAAATGATTTGAACTCATCAAGAGTGATATCCCCTATCAAGCCATTAAAAAGATATGTATCTTTGTCTAAGTCAAAACGTTCGATGTCGACAATGACTCCGTCACCATTGTCGGTTGCCATCACAACTGGTATACCTCTTTTGCGAGCCTCTTCCCGAAGAAATATTTTTGTTTCTAGATGGTCAGTCTCTTCTACCAGTACATCAATATTTTGTAGAAATTTATCAATATTTTCTGGAGTAACCCCCTCTGCATACTCTTCGACTTCTCCATAAGGATCCATTTGATATATATACTCCTTTGCAACCGAGGTCTTCTTTTGCCCCACTTTAGTAAAATCGTATCGAACGCGGTTCATATTTGAAGCTGAGAGTGTGTCAGGATCAGCAATCTTTATATGCCTGCTCATACCCATCATATTGAGTGTCAGCGCGCAGTGACTCCCCACACTCATTCCTGCAACAGCGATTCGTGCATCTCGCAACTTCCTTTGCTCATCATTTGTGATTAAATTTCTGTTTCGTGTTGTGCGAATTTCCTGATGTTCAGTATCAGACAAATAGTGGACCAACTGGTTATTCCAAGGAAAATAAAACCAGGAACCCGATTCCCTCATATCACCATCGCCAGTGTGCTGTTTTATGAAAATTTCAAGTTCTTTTGTGTAGTTTTTATCAAATTTAAACTTGGGATTCCGTATAAGGAATAAGTCTTCTAGTAATTCTCGGTACACATCAATCACTGAAGCCTTCCTTGCCTCTATAACCTGTTTTAAATCTTTAGATTGTATAAGTTCAGGTTTCATATTTTTTTAACCCATTTTTGTTTTATGCCAACAGGAAAGTGTGCGGGATCGCCTAAGTCCCAAAACACCAGTTTAGGGTTTGCGCGCTTACCTAGCATATCGGATAATTCTCTAAATTCCGAATTGAAAGTGCGCAGATGACTGGTTATGGTCATTAAAAGAAGGTCGCGCTCAGCTGTGTTCATATTTTTATTTCGTTTTTGTTCAAGATGTATCTCTAGATACTGATTTTTTTCTTTATCAAAAACAGTGATGAGAGTAAACTTCCCTGTCAGAAATTTTTGGAATCTCTTTTCTAAAAGTACCTCACGAATCGTTTCAGGATAAATTTGAAGACCGTAGAGCGTTGTAGAAAGATCGGTGCGTTCGTACACAAAGACAAACGGTAGTTCGTATAGTTTTATTTTATTTTTTCTTGCTTCTTTCTCTAAATCAATTCCTGCTTCTTTTAAAATCTCTTTAAGTTCAGCAAATGAGTGGGTTCCTCCGTGGTCCCCAACCGCATAGCGGACAAGAGGTATCTCACTATCACCCGTAAGAACTATCTCGCCTTTAATTGTCTCAAAATATACAAAATGAGGATTATACTGAGCTAATGTTGGAGTGCGATGAATTTTCCCAAAAACTTTTTCAGCAAGAGAGGGTTTATTAAGAACGAGACGTCTAATAAGTATGGAAGTTGGACTTTCGAATGCCATTGCACCAATATCTGCTGTTCCGTATATATTTAGTGTATCAGTGTGTATATTATTCAAATCTACTTTCTTGGCAAGATATTCCCTAAATGTTTCAGTAAATGCTTCCGCGGCAAAAATAAATTTAATATTGAGTTTTTTGATTTCAATACCCTCTTCCTCAGCTTCGTCGATAACGTCTTTAGTGAATGGAGGATATCCAACGAGAATGGTTTGGTCATACTGAGGAGAAAGTTCACGAAGTGCATTAAAGATTTCTTTCTTATTAACCCCAGGCGTTATGAGAGAAAGAGTACCGATGCGTTCATTAATAAATTCAAATGCTTTATATGTAATAAGACCTCCAATCCAAACACCCATTCCGAAACCAACAATAACAAGAGTTTTTTGTTTTTTGTACTGAGTGGAAATTGCCTTTAGGTATAGTTCTAGAAGTATTGAATACTCCCAGTCCAAATGTGCATTACGAGGAAAGTAGAATGGTGCTCCCGTTGAGCCAGATGTTGCAGAGAAAACGATTGCGCCAGCAAGGTTTGAGTATGAAAGATTTTTAAGCGGAAAAGTTCGTAAATATCTCTTCTTGTCAGTAGTAGGTATCTGCTCAAACCCTTTCCAAGTCATTGTTTTTGGAACACGGACGCCGTTCTCTTTTAGAAAAGTTTTATAAGCAGGAATCGAACGGTAGCTTTTTTTGAATACACGAAGCGCTGTATCTCTAGCTGTCTTTTCCCAGAAAACTGATTTTTTTGTAACAATGTCGTTTAAAATTTTGTCTGCCTCTTTCTTATTCATAAATTGTTTGAAACCGCTCTTCCGCTAATGCATCGGCGACCTCGCCTGTAGGAATAGAATCCCTAATAGAAGTTTCTATTATTTTTTCAACAGTGTTTCTGATACGTTTAATATTTAACTCCACACGTTCTTTTGAATATCCGAGAGGGTGTAATTCGTCAGCAACGCTAATGAGTCCCCCAGCATTTGCTACGTAGTCGGGAATATAGAGTATCCCCCTTTCAAGTAATCGTTGTCCATCTGCTTTTGTGGCCAACTGATTATTAGCTGCGCCACAAATAATTTTTGTCTTCAATTCTGGAACAGTATCCGCATTGAACTCGTTACCCATAGCGCAAGGAGAATAAATATCAGATGCAATAGTATGTATGAGTGCTGAATCAACTATCTCAATTGTAGGATGATTCTTAAGAGCACGCTCAACTCTTTCAGAAACAATATCAGCTCCCACAAGTATTGCACCTGCTTTCTCGAGGAGTGCACAAAGATCAATTCCCACTCCGCCCAAACCTTTTATAGCAATCTTCTTGCCTCTAAAAGAAGATGAACCTGTTTTCATGGCGAGTGCTCCTTCCATAGCATAAAAAACGCTGAGCGCAGCCCAACGTGCAGGAAGACCTCCAATTTCAGGTCTCCCTACTATAGTATTTGAATTTTTTTCAAGTACTTGAACGTCATGCTCATTGAGACCAACATCTTCACCGGTATAAAAAGGTTCACCTAACTCAGCAAGAGCTTTAGCGTAGGCAATGAGTATTACGTCCTTATTTCCTACATTTTCTTTTGATGCAAGGATAACACCTTTAGCTCCCCCGAAAGGCACTTCTGCGATTGAGCACTTATACGTCATGGCACGGGACAGACGAAGTGAGTCCTTTAAAGCGTCCTCTTCTTTTTCATAATGCCAATAGCGTGTTCCTCCAATGGCAGGGCCTCGGTTTGTGTTGTGAATGGAGATAAATGCAAGAAGGCCACTCGCTGTATCTTCAATTCGTAGAACCTTTTTATGATTATCAAATTCGGGGAATGCGCTTGCATTAAGCGTTGTAATCTTCAAGTTAGACATGGGTAGTGTTTTCAGTAAGCCCTCCTTATCTCTTCAGAGAAAATACTCTAGACAGCTTAATATCACGTTTTTGATTGTATCACAAAGTTTAACTGAATAAGTCAAGGGTTTTTTTCCGAATGAAATATACCTTACTCTAGAGGGTATACTGCATTGCATGAAGAAAGTGTTGACGGTGGTCACCTTAGTTTTGCTGGTCGCGTGCCCTCTCGTGGCATTTGCGGTACAGACTCCTGCCGAGCTTTTGAGTGGTAGCGGTGGAGGGTTAGTCCCTCAGTGTGAAGGTGCTTTCTGCAGAGCATGTGACCTCATTGAGCTTTCTAGCAATGTAATCAATTTTGCTATTGCGTTTTCAGTTATTATAGCCACGCTCATGTTTGCTTATGCAGGCATTTTGTACGTAACCGCAGCAAGCAAGCCAGACCAAGTAAAGAAAGC